>Ga0233398_1000457_pt1 | contig 21110 bp, 21 predicted proteins | sample 38DmetaG_FD_182697 | JGI IMG/M metagenome (GOLD analysis project Ga0233398, IMG submission 182697) | Seawater microbial communities from Monterey Bay, California, United States - 38D | ecosystem: Environmental > Aquatic > Marine > Coastal | place: USA: California | collected 2016-10-02
ATAAAATTAATAATACTTGTAGTAAATTTAATACTATTTTTAAAGAAAAATTAACAAATTTGCTTAATAACACAGTTCAGATTATTAGATAGTAACCATACTAAGTTTATTAAACATTTTTAGTATACATTGATCAGTAATAAAATACCATATTGTACTCTTACATAAACGAAGTTTCCTCTTCTTGTGTCTACACCATCATCTTTCCCAAAGAAAACACTTCCATAATGTCATCCTGGAGATGCATTTTCTGGAATATCAACATAAATCGTTACTTCTTTTTTTTCAAATGGTCATAGTATAAACCCTTCTTCATCATATGTAATCCATTCTTCTAAACTAAAATTCAAATGATCATTGCCAGTAAGAGCAAAATTAGGTACCCCAGCGTCTTGAGAAGGTACAAAGTCTTGTTTCCAAGCAGAAATTAATATTGGTTCACTACTATTATTCGTTATAAAAGCTGTTCTCACGAAACTCTCTCCTGGGTCTCCATCTATTTCATACCTAATTGGTGATACAATGAGATTACTTGCATAACCATATGCATATACTCATAATAAAGAAATGAAAAATAACACCTTAAACAAAAGTCTAAACATAAAAAAACAATCAGATTTATAATAATAGCTTTATTGTATGGATAAAAAGAAAAAAAACAAAAAAAATAATCAAATTTTTACATTTGATTATTTCTTATTTTATTTATATCTTATTAAAAGCTTCAAGTTACTACAAATGATACGGTATCACCATAGGTACCAGATGGAGTCTGAGCATCTATTTTAGATGAAATTTTAAATCTAAAATCATCTACTCCATTATCAGCTTCTTCTTTATTCGTACTGTATACTACATTCGAAGCAGTAGAATTAATTTCTGTACTGAGATTTGCTGTCGAACCAAACCCAGCAACATCAGAATCTATAGCAGCTAGAATACTAGAGTCAAATCTATAACTTTCTACAATACCATCAGTTACGAGATTATTTACTTGTATAGCATTATCATCAACATTTGTGAGTCAACCACTGTTAGATATAACACTTACATTTACTCAGTTACGAGCATTCGTTCCTATTTCTATGTCTAATGACCCAGTTATATAGTTTGAAATACTTAGATCTCCTAAGTCGATCACACCAGTTGAGATAGTCATAGTAAGAGTTGGAACTACTCTTGCGGAGATAGTTACATTAGCAGATGTACCAGAAGCGGTACCAGGAAGCGCATCATCCCAAAATACATTCGTACTCGATCATCCAGTAATATTAATATCACCTACATCTGTAGCAGCAAAAGTGCTACCTATGTTGTTTGCTAGTATAGTAGCAAGTGCCAATAGAGCCAAAACCTTTTTTAATGTTTTCATAATAGAAAAATTAATAAATAAATGAGGACATATAAATTATGACATATAAAAACATAACTGTCAAATAAATGAATACTTTTTTATAATTTATTTTATAATATATAAATAAATATTATGGATATTGCCTTAAAATAAACAAAAAAATAATCAAATGAAACATTTGATTATTTTTAAAAAGTTTTATGTATTTAGATTAAAAACTTCAAGTTACTGTAAATGAAATAGTATCTCCATAGGTACCAGACGGAGTCTGAGCATCTATTTTAGATGAAATTTTAAATGTAAAATCATCTACTCCATTATCAGCTTCTTCTTTATTCGTACTGTATACTACATTCGAAGCAGTACTAGATATTTCTGTATCTAGGTTTGCTGTAGAAGCGAATCCTGCAACACTCGAATCAGCAACAGCATTAATTTCAGAGTTAAACTTATAACTTTCTGCAATACCATCAGCTACAAGATTATTTACTTGAAATGAATTATCGTCATCATTTGTTAATCCACCACTTGCAGATACAACACTTACAATTACACCATTACGAGCATTCGTTCCAATTTCTATATCTAGTGAACCAGTTACGTAAGCTGTATAACTTAGGTCTCCTAAGTCGATTACACCAGTTGAAACGGTCATAGTAAGAATTGGTACTACTCTTGCAGAGATAGTTACATTAGCAGATGTACCAGTAGAGTAACCAGGAAGAGCGTCATCCCATATTACATCAGTACTTGATCATCCAGTAATGTTAATATCACCTATATCAGTGGCAGCGTACGTACTACCAATGTTGTTTGCTAGCATAGCAGTTAGAGCTAATACAGCACATATTTTTTTAAATGTGTTCATAAAAAAATATTAGTAAAATAAAAGTACACCTAAATCATAGCATATCATTTGACGCAAAGTCAAAAAAATAAGGATGTTTTTGTGTACTTTCACAAAAAAACTATATTAAAAAATATAGTTTTGGCTTAAAATAGAGGATATTCCTTTTATAAAAAAAGAATTTTTTTTCTTACAAAATAGAGAGTAATGGCAAGAGGATACTATTTATAGTATATTTTATAAAATTGTCAATAGTATTTTAGCTCTTAATTCCATATCATTTCTTTAATAAGTAGAGGTTTCAAAGAACTAAAGCAGCAATAAATATTACTATTATAGCTATAGAAATAAATATATTTACATCTGATACTCATATAAATGCAAATCGTAATCCATTTACCATATAGAGTATAGGATTTCCTTGACTGAGGGTTTGCCAAAATGGTGAAAGCATAGAAACACTATAGAATACCCCTCATAAATATACGAGTGGTGTTATAACAAATGATGGAATAATCATAATATCATCAAAACTCTTCGCGAATATACCATTAAAGAGTCCTGCGAGTGAGAATAGAGTAGAAGTAAGAAGAAGAAAAAGTATCATATAGAAATAACTATGTATATGAAAGTCTGTGAGAAAGAATCAAACCAAGAATACAAGGGCTCATACTATAAGTCCTCTGAGAGCTCACCCCATGCAGAATCAAATGAGTATTTTCGTATAACTAATAGGTGATACGAAGAGTTCTTGTATATTGTTCTGAAACTTCGAACCAAAGAACGAAGAAGACGTGTTTGAGTAACTGGCCATAATAACTGACATCATAAGAAGTCCAGGAAATATGAAATCTATATACTTCACTCCATTAATAACAGAAATTTGATCTCAAATAAATTTTCCAAATATCATAAGGTATAATACTATGGTTATTACTGGTGGAAGGAGCGTTTGCTTCCATATACGTATGAATCTATACACTTCTTTTCTTACCAGCGTCATTACATCTATCATGTTTACTTTATTAGGTTTATAAATAATTGTTCGAGTCTATTGGTTTTATTTCTAAAGCTACTTACATCTATTTTGAAATGTGTAAGGTCATTAAAGACTTCATTCATAGAATATTTATTTAAAATAGTAAGTTCAATTTCATTGTCTTCTATTTTTTTTGCTTCATATTTTTTTACTAAATCAGAAGGTATTTCTGTTACCTCTTGTTTCGTATCTATTATAATTACTTCTTTATCAAGTTTTGAGAGTAGTTTTCTGGTAGTAGTATTTTCAACTATTTCTCCTTTACTTATAATAGCTACTTTTTTACAGAGTGCTTCTACTTCTTCTAGATAATGAGTGGTGAGAAGTATAGTAATTCATTGTTTATTGAGATCCTCTATAAATTCCCACATAGATTTTCTTAGTTCCACATCTACTCCAGCAGTTGGTTCATCGAGTATCAAGATCTTTGGTTCGTGAACGAGTGCTCTTACTATCATGAGTCTTCTCTTCATTCCTCCTGAAAGATCTTTTGCTCTAGCATTTCTCTTTTCCCATAAACCGAGCTTTTTCAAATAGTAGTCTACTCTTTCTTCTGCTTTACTAAAAGGTATTCCATAATATCAGGCTTGGTTAATAAGAATGTCTTTTATCTGAGCGAAGATATCGAAGTTAAACTCTTGAGGAACCACTCATATATATTTTCTCGCTTCCCTAAAATCCTTATCTATATCTATTCCATTTATTTCTACGGTTCCTGAATCTTTGTTTACCAGATTTGTCAAAATAGAAATAATAGTAGTCTTTCCCGCTCAGTTATGTCATAAGAGTGCAAAAAAATCTCATTCTTCAATTTCTAAGTTTACATTTTCAAGGACCTGATTGTCAGCATATTTTTTATTTAGATTCTTTATCTTTATTATTGGCATGTTGTTTTATTAGAGTTATTTTATAATCCTTTTCTTTGCATAAAAGCATAGTCACTCACTTCCCTTCACATAAAATCAAAGAAGAGTTCACTCGCTTTTTTCCTCGTTCATTGTCAGAGTATAGTAGCAATAAATTTTTCTCATACTTCCCTATTAAACATTCATAGTTCCTTTATCGTCTCGAAAATATCTGCTTCTATAATCTCAGCCCACATATATGAATAATATCCTGCTGCATATCCTCAACCAAATATATGTCAGAATGAAGCATAGGTTTTATAGTCTGTACCTCTCTTGAATAGAGAGTACTCATTTACTATTTTTAGAACATTTTCATCAAGCTGTTCTACTGTTTCAGGAACCTGAGTAGAATAGAGTGTCATATCAAGCAGAGCGAATTCATTCTGTCTAGCTACAAAACTACCGCTCATGAATGTTTTAAGTGCTTCTAATTTCTCCAGCATTTCTTTTGGTATTGCTTCTCAAGAATCTACGTGACGAGCCAACTGAGTAAGACTTTGTTCTTCTCATACCCAGTTTTCTAGTAATTGACTTGGGAGTTCTACAAAGTCCCATTCTACACCAAATCCAGAGAGTTCCGAATGCTTACTTTCTGAGAGCATCTCATGGATAGCATGACCAAACTCGTGGAAAATAGTTTCTACATCTCTCATCGAGAGGGTTGTTTTTCCAGAATCACTTTTTTGAAAGTTACATACATTTACGATCACTGGAACTTTTGTGGTGACTCATACTTCTGGAATATCATAGGTCTTACTTCTTATGTCATCAGCCCATGCACCTGGCCTCTTTGATTTTCTATAGAATGAATCAAGAAAATAATATGAGATAAATTTTCCATCTTTGTGAACTTCATATATTTTCACATCTTCATTATAGGTATCTACACTCAGTTCTTTCATTTCTATACCATAGAATTGTTTTACAAAGTTGTGAAGGTAATTCAAAACATTTCCGTATTCAAAGTATTTTTTAAGTTCTTTATCATCGAGATCATATTTCTCTTCTTTTATTTTTCTTGAATAATATGCAAGGTCATAAGAGTGTATTTCCTCTAGATTAAAATATGTTTTTAGGTTTTCTATTTCCTGTAGAGCTTTTTTTCTCGCTTTTTTATTAATAGATTTTATGAGGTCAAATACTTGTTCTGGTGAATCTGCCATTTTATCATTGAGACTCAGTTCTGCATAATTTTTATATCCTAGGATAGATGCTTTTTCTTGTTTTCATTTTAAGAGATCTAAAACTATTCATCTGTTATCATGTTTTCCTGAACTGGCAAATGAGGTTCTCGCTTTTTCGAAGTCTTGTCTTATTTTTGAATCAGAACAGTATTTCATTATTGCTATGTATGAAGTTGGATCTGCGTCAAAGAGATAATAATCCACCCCCTGCCCCTCCTTTCATACGAAAGGAGGGGAGTTTTTGTATTTTTGTTCAGCGATTTCTAGTACTTCTTTTGGAAGATCTTTTATTACTTCGAAATCGGTAATAGTATACTCCCAATGCTCTTCATCATCTACGATGTTGTTATTAAAGTCATCTCATAGCTTTGAGAGTTTTTTATTTAACTCTTTCAGTTTTGTTTGTTCCTCTTCATTCAAATCTATTCCTCTATCTTTAAATGCTTTTATCCTCAAAAACATAATCCTTTTTTGTTCTTCATCGAGCTGAGAGTTCTTATCTATATATTGTAGTTTTTCAAAGTATTCTTTGTTATATGCCACATAGTTTCCAAAGTCTTCAAGCTTTGGTCTGAAATCTTCTATAATTTTTCTTATAAGCTCATCTGAATCCACATTTTTTAAATGGTTCAGTAAAGACCAGTAATAACTCAATATTCCTTCGTCTTCTAATGATTCAAAAGTAAGTGTTTGATTATTTTTTAATAAGAGTTCTTCAAACTCCCCTTTTTCTTGTTCTAATAGCTCTTCGAGTATTTCAGGTGCTTGCTCTAAAGCTTCTTTAGAAAATAGAAACTTTAGATCTGGAAATTCAGCTTTTTTTAGTTCGGTAAGTATTTGGTTTTTTAGTTGGTTCATGTTATTTATTATCATTAATTATATAAGTTTTCCGTTTTTCATCTCGTATACCTTATCCACTTTTTTGAGTATTTCTTTTTTATGAGAAATAATGATAAAGGTTTTATTTTTTGATATAGAGAATATAAGGTCTATTATATCTTTTTCTGTTTCTTCATCAAGGCTTGAGGTAATTTCATCAAACACATAAATATCCTTATCACGAATCATCGCTCTGGCAATTCAAAGTCTCTGTTTTTCTCAGCCAGAAAGCTTGAGTCCATCACTTCCAACCATGATATCAAGTATCGTCTTTCACTTTTTAGCTCTTTTAGAGAGGTACGATAGTCAAACCTTTTTGAGCATATCAATCAAGTCTGTGTCTTTGAATTTTCCTCAGAGTGTAAGGTTAAATTTTAGATTTTCATTGAATACCTGAACATCTTGAGGAACGTATGAGAAGATATCCCTAATATTTCAAATAACTTTATTATTATTTACGAATATACCTCAAGTATATCATTCATAGAGTCATAATATTATGTTGATAAGTGTTGTTTTTCATTGACCACTTTTTCAAATAATTGCTATTTTATCTCAAGAATGTATAGAAAAATCTATAGAATTTAATACCTTATGATCTTTATTGAAAGAAAACTTTAATTTCTGTACTTCTAGTTTTTCAAATCATTGAATATTTTGATATACCTGGTTCTCCCCCTCTTCTAAATCAAAAAAATCAATAAGTTTATGTACCTTTATAACGTTCTCTTCAAAATCTCTATATAAATATATCATTGACCATAAAGAATGACGAATGGTAACAAATACATCATATACTAATAAAAATGTTCACACTGTTAGTAGTCATATTACTATACTATATGATGTGTATGCAAGAACGAGACACATACTTCATATGAGAATAACAAATTGATTAAAATTCATAAAATGATGCTTTTTTTCTATACCAGTTTCAAGATGAAAAATACTTCCAATTTTTCTAAAAAATATTTTCATAAAATCCTGTTCTGCTCACAGTATTTTTATATCTCTGATGTTTGATAAATACTCTATAATTTCTCAAGAAACTTTATTATCTTTTTTATCCAAATTTTTTGAAGAAGGTAAAATACGCTTCATTTGCTTTAAAGAGTATAAAACGAAGATAGGAATAAAAAGTATTATAAAATATAAGAATATATATACATCAACTATAAAGAGTACAATAAGTCAAAAAATAATCATAAGACCATTTTGTATAATATTAGCAAAACTCTGTTCCACTAAATCACCTATTGCACTCGCTCATTTTGATATAATATTATTTATTTCTCACTGCTTTTTATCTAAAACAATATCAAATCGAATTTTATTAAATTTCTCTAATGATTTTCTTTTATAATCTTTTGAAACTGATTTTCAAAATTTACTCGAAAAGTAATATGTGAGAGCTCCAAATACTTGGGAAAATCAATAAGTCACAAATAGAAGGATTATAAAATAAAGAATAATTTTATAATCCTCAGATGAAACGATACTATCGAGTATATATTTCTGTACCACTCAAACACTAATAGCTGATACTGCTGAAAAAGTAGCAACAAATAAAGTAAAGTAAAATATCCCTTTATTATTTTTATAAATCTCTCTCAATATCTGTTTCATAAATTATTTTTTGTTTCCATATAAAAATTACTATACTCAAATAATAACTAATTTTAGTATTTATCAAAATAATATGAGTAAAACTCCACAAATAGAAACTTCTTGGTTAGAAGCCTTAAAAGATGAATTTGAAAAACCATATTTTCCAGAAATCAAAAAGGCTATTGTAAACGATATAAATGATGGGAAAGTTCTCTACCCTCCTATGGATAAGGTATTCAATGCCTTCAATCACACCCCTTTTGATCAAGTAAAAGTGGTTATCCTCTGACAAGATCCATACCATGGACCAAATCAAGCACACTGACTTAGTTTTTCAGTAGCTGATGGAATTCCCCAACCCCCTAGTTTGAAAAATATCTTTAAAGAAATTCATGCTGACTTAGGACTAACCCCTCCCCCTCCGGGTACTCCCCTTGAAAAAGGGAGATTTGAAAGTGGAAACTTAGAACCTTGGGCAAAACAATGAGTCCTCATGCTCAATGCTATTCTCACGGTTCAAAAAGCTATTCCGGCGAGCCACTCAAAAATTGGTTGGGAAACCTTTACTGATGCCGTGATTAAAAAGATCTCTGATGAGAAAATGGGGGTCATTTTTCTCCTTTGGGGAAACTTCGCAAGAGGAAAAGTATCGCTGATTGATACCACCAAACACTCTGTCCTCGAATCCCCTCATCCAAGTCCATTCTCAGCTCATAACGGTTTCTTTTGATGTAAGCATTTCAGTAAAACAAATGAGTTACTTAAAGAAATGGGGAAAGAAGAGATTGATTGGAGGATTTAAAAAGCTCTCAGCCTATTAAATACAATAACCCACCCTTGAATTCCCTCCCTAAAATTAGGGAGAGAGGATGCAAAAATGATTCTGCCCCTTCCCTAATTTTAGGGAAGGCTGGGATGGGTTACTTCGTCTATAACTCTTAAACTACCTCTACTTCATTTTTCCATATATCACTCAACACCTGTCTTTTTCTCATCTCAGCTATTTCTCCATTTTCTCTAATAAGAAGCTCTCACGCTTCTGGGTAAGAGTTGTAGTTTTTCATACTCATTGAAGCATTATATGCTCACGTTCACTCAATAACTACTGCATCTCAAGTACTTACTTTTGGAAGAGATATTGGTTCTATTGTTTCCTGATCATACAGCTTAGTGGTAAGAATGTCTCAGCTTTCACAACAATGCCCTACTACAATATACTCCTGAGTTTCTGTCGAATCATTTATTGCAACAATAGGTTGTTGAACTCCATACATTGGAACCCTCGGCATTTCGGTCATTCCAGCATTTAAACGTATAAAAGTATATCCACCCTTTCCAGTATCTACAATATCATCAACCTCAGCAATAACTGCACAACTATTAATAACCAAGTACTTCCCTGGCTCTACTTCGAGATGAATTTTTCTTCCTGTTTTCTTATAGAAGTCTTCGAATTCATTTGCTACACTCTTTCATATTTCTTGTAAATCAGCATCTTGTTCATAAGGCATAATTGCTTTTTTGAATCCTCCTCACATATCTAGGATAGTAGCATCTTCAAATTGTTCTATAAAACCAAGACCAATTTTCGCTGACCCCATCCAGGACTCAGGAGTATTTTCTGAACCAATATGAATATGAATTTTTTCTACTTTTAAATCATATTTCTGAGCTATTTCTTTTACTTGAGGGATATATTCATGCCATATACCAAATGAAGAATTAGTTCCCCCAGTAGAGATTGCTTTAAAAGCCCCTGATCACATTCATGGATTAATCCTCACTCATATTTTTAATCCTGGTTTGGTTTTTCAAACTTCTTCTAATTGCTTCAAACTAGTAGCGACAAAGAAAACTCACTTTTGTAATATATCTACGAGGTCCCTTGGAGTTTCCTGTCATGAAATCTGAATATCAGCTGCCCTAAATCAAGATTGTAGTGCTCTATATGCTTCATAATCCGAACTACAATCTATTTTTAATCCTTTATTTTTAAAAATTTTTAGTATGTTTCCATTTGAATTTGCTTTCATCGCATATCGTACTGAGTGTCAAAATGCTGATGGAAAAGCTAAGAAAGCATCTGATGCTTCAAGGAGTTCACTCTCTGAGTATACATATACTGGTGTTTTATAGTTCTTTTGTATCTCTCTAATCTGATTTCTATTTAAGAATCTTAATTGATTCATTATGTTCTATTACTGAATAAAATATTCTCCCTCAAAGCTAGTTTCTGCCTTTCATCTCATAATAACTTCCTCTTTCATATTTCCACTCCACTTGATTTCTAGTATTCCTCACTCAAGATTTACCCTCACAAAAACATCTTTTTCTAACAATCAAGAAAGTATTCCAGCTACCACTGAAGCACATGCTCCAGTTCCACAGCCAAGTGTTTCTCAAGCTCACCTTTCATATACCCTCATATTTATTTCTACACTTGAAATCCTTTGAGCAAACTCAACATTTGTTTTATGAGGAAAAATCTCTGTATCTGACTCTATAACTGCTCCGTATGTATCTATATCATAATCCTTTACTGGTGTATTTTTTAGAAAAATAACTGCATGTGGATTTCACATACTTACTGGTACAAATTTAAATAATTTTCCTCGTGCAAATACCGCTCCATAAATATTTTTTTTATCGATGTTTTGATATTTATTCTCAATTATCTTTGGTTTTCACATAGTCGCTGTTACCACATCACCCTCAATACTTAAACTTAATATCCCTGCTCACGTTTCTACTTTTATACTTTTTTTATCTGTAATGCCATTATCAACCAAGTACTTCATATAACATCTAATACCATTTCCACACATTTCCGCTTGTGTTCCATCTGGATTATACATCCTATATTTAAACTCAATTTTATCTCATTTTCCTATTAATATCACACCATCTGATCCTATTCAAAAATTCCTATGGCATAGAGACTGAATAAGTTCTGTCGTGAGCTCTACTCAATTTTCCTGTAAATCCTTTGCATCCAAAATAATGAAATCATTTCAAATTCCATGCATTTTCGTAAACTTTATTTTCTGGTCAGATCAAGATATTTTATTCATTGTTTGATTATATTTTAAGTATATTAATATCAATATATTACCTAGTTTTTTGTTATTTCCAAACTTTGTAACACCTCATTGGTCTTCCTTCCATAACTGATTCCTATAAAAGGTATTTCATATACGTGTGATAAAATAATAGAATGCAATCTCTGTGCAAGACATATATCGATTTTCTTCTCCTTATAATACTTATATGTTTGCTCCATACTTTTAGAAATAGAGATTTTTTTAGGAAATTTTTGTAAAAGTTCTTTTCTTAAAAATTGTTTCAAAAATACATAGTCATTTGAAGGAATATTTTTTTCATGAAAACTATGTGGAAGAAATACTATTTCTCAACCAGACTCAAGAATAAAATTAATAATTTCATTTATTTTCCCCTCCTCCATCTGATCAGCAATATTAGATTTATGATTGCTTAAATATCCTTTTCTGAGCGAAATTCATATTTTTTTTCCTTCCATTTCAATGCCGTTCAAATCCTGATAAGAAAAATCTTGTGAGACAATACTTTTTATAAGAGACGTTTCTGGTATCTCTTTATTTCTATCATAAAAGACTGGGTCTTTCTTCAGAGTCGATTTGATTCAAAGATCAGTTAATAGATTATGAGAGTATATATCTCTTACAGAAACATACTCAGCAACAGCAAATATTTCTCTTACTTTTTCAAGGTTGTTTTTCCCTTTTGGCGGAATAGAAATATCTTTTATATCGATTCCCACCCTAAAAAACTCTACTTTTTTTCTGAAAATTTTGAAAAATTTAGCACGAAATAACCACATATCAAGTGGATTATTTGTTATTTCTTTCTCGGTATCATATATGATTCATCCACCCCCTACCACTATACGATCACTTTCTCGTATTGCTTTTAAAAAAGAAAAAAAGTTTGAAATATTTTTAAATATATTTCTTTTTTCTTTTATTCCGAGAGGAAAATATTCTCTATAGGTGATATTGTTCTTCTGAAAAAATGGATTTACTGGGTCATAAGAAAAAACAATAAACTCAGTATCTTGTCCATACTTCCTCTCGAGGATAGTAATTTCATTTTTCAGTATAAGTTCATCTCCTATATTTTTTGATCATATAGAGGCAAAAATTGATATTAGCATAATTATTCTTTAGAAATAGTATTAAAATAAGACTGTACGAAATTGGTGGTATCATTTATTTCTCCTTCATTTCCGTATCAAAGAAGATGTGCAATCTTTTTTCATTGTTCTTCTTTGTTCTCTCATAGGCAATCATCAGGAAGAACAAAAATGCCATTTTTCTTAAAAAGACTGGTGGTAATTCAAGACTTTACCTTTGATAGTGTTCACTGAAATCTCCCATCATACGTAACTACTCCACAAGATGGACTTTTATTTTTTCAAACATAGAGTGTAACATTATTTTCTTGTAAGATTTTTAAACTTTTTTGCGCTCCAGTTATGAAGTATTGTGACATATCTTGCCCGTTCTTATTTATAATTTTTCCTTTTCTATCAAGCACTTCCAAACCAGTTTTTCATTCCTCTATTTCTGCTGGAATTCTTGGAGTTGGTAATCATCATAGAGTTTCAGGACAAAGAAAAACTACCTTTTTTCCTGTATCAAGGTTTAGAATATCATATCATTTCTTTTGTATTTCAGCACTTACATTTTTTATTTTTTCACCAAGAAACTCTGAAAGTCAGTTTTTATACTTCCCTGTTCCCGACCATTCACAAGAGGATAGGAAGCAAACGCTTATTGCTATATTGTTCAGATTAAGATTCATCCTTTTTATAAGATAATTATAATATGTCTATAGTAATGATTTTGAGTATATTTACAAAAAAAATTGCACATATAAACCCCTCCCCCTCGTACCTCGGGTACTCCCCTTGATAACAAGAGGAGAAATTTAATGAAGTTTGATTTTTATTGTAAGAATAACATCACTTAAATTGTGAAATATATCTTGGTTTTTTATCCTTAATAAATTTAGTCATTTCTGTTTTAGTAAGATTTCCTTACTTTTATCTTGTATATAAATATCTTCATCATTATGTATATTTCCATCAACTTCTAGTATCAGTCATTTTTCTTTACAATAAAAATCAGGAATAATATATCTTTTTAATCAAGACTCCTCTGTGAACAAATATAAAGAATTTTGCCTTGAAAATTTAAATCCTAATTTTTTTCATTTTAAAATATTCCATAGAATTACTTCAGCTTCAGTCATATTTTTTCTTAAATCTCTTGATGCAATTTTGATAGCTTCTGGTATCATACATAAAATATTAAATGTTATTTTTTCTTCCCTTGTTATCAAGGGGAGTACCCGAGGTACGAAGGGGAGGGGTTATTATAAATTACCCTTCTTTCTTCCTGAAACTCAAAGCTTCTAATATATGCTCTGATTTTATATTCCCTTTCCCCGAAAGATCTGCTATAGTTCTAGCAAGTTTTAGTGTTCTATAGTATGCTCTTGCAGAAAGGTTGAGACTTGATACTGCTTGTTTTAGAATATCATTGGTAGCATTATCAAGAGTACAGAACTTATTTATTTCTTTGGTTCACATTTCAGAGTTCGCAGTAATAGTTATATCTTCAAATCTTTTCAACTGAATTATTTTTGCTCTTTCTGTCCTTTTTTTAATGTCTAAAGAATTTTCAGCATTTCCATAATCCTCTCATACCTTAAATTTTTCTGTTTTTACTTTTGGAACATCGATAAAAATATCAACCCTATCTACGAGTGGTCAAGAGAGCTTTGATCTGTAGTTTTCTACTTGTCTTGGTGAACAAATGCAATCTTTATCTGGATCAGTAAGGAATCAACAAGGACATGGGTTCATCGCTCATACCAAAGTAAACTGAGCTGGATAGTTATAACTCGCATTGATTCTATTCACCGTGATATTTCCATCTTCGAGTGGTTGCCTAAGAACTTCAAGCACTGATTTTTCAAATTCGAGTACTTCATCAAGAAATAATACCCCCTTATGTGCGAGAGATATTTCTCATGGCTTTGCATCTCTTCCTCATCAAATAATACTCACACTCGAGGCCGTATGGTGAATCGTTCTAAATGGTCTTTTTCTGATAATTGGATTTTCAGAATCAAGTAATCAAGATATAGAATATATTTTTGATACTTCTATGGCTTCATCGACGGTAAGATCTGGAAGGATGGATGCGAAAGCTTTTGAAAGCATCGTCTTTCCGCTTCCAGGAGGACCATCCATAATAATATTATGCCCTCAACTCGCTGCTATTTCAAGAGCTCTCTTCGCGTGTTCTTGTCAGAGTACATATTTAAAATCATATTTACTTTCTTCCTGTCATATATTATGATTTCCTGTTTTCTTGAAATCAAGTACTTCTGCTATAGGAAGTTCTTTCTCTCCATTCAATATTTTTATTACTTCATCTAAACTTTCTACTGGAATGACATCGATTCATGGAATAATAGATGCTTCTGGTACGTTCTGTTTTGGAAGAAATATTCTTTTGAATTCTTTTTCTTTTGCTCCTATAGTTGCTGGGAGAATACTGGAAACTTTTCTTAGTTTTCCATCAAGCGAGAGTTCTCAGAGAAATATAGAATCTTTTATAAGTGTTTCTTCAATGAATCATCCATTCATAAGTATTCAAATGGCTATTGGAAAGTCAAAAGCTGGTCCTGATTTTCTGATATTTGCTGGAGCAAGATTAACCGTAATTCTCGTCATTGGAAGCTTGTTCCCTGCCGATTTCATCGCTGATTTGAGTCTTTCCTTACTTTCTTGCACTCATTGGTCAGGGAGTCCTACTATTACGAAGCTTGGAAGTCCATTGTTTATGTCTACTTCTATTTCTATCAAGTGAGAATGAAGTCCATTTATTGCTATAGAGTTTACTATCGATACCATAATCATGTGTCGTTAAAAAATATATACTAAATACACTCAGATTATATACCTTTTATTTTGAAGTCAAATTTTTTTATGAGAAACTTATTTGAAAATTAAAATCTTGAATTCTATAATGAGTTGCACAATTTAAAATCTTTTCCAAAAAAGAGAAAAAAATCCAAGCAAAAGAAAAAAAGAAATCTTTAGAATAACTTTGCAAAAAAACATTTTATTTATAATATAGAAAACATAGTTTAATATATAATTATTCCGAAAATGAATACAATGAAAAAAATAATTATTCTCTCATTGATGAGCTTTCTTTTTGTTTCTTGTGGAACCAAAGAAGAAACAGAAGAATTCTCTACTGGAAGTGAAGTAAAAAACACTCAAGAAGCAGATGAGAATAGTGTCGAGGATGGAGATGACAATACTACTACTGCTGATACAACCGAGCAAAGTGATACTACCAATCCTGTAACAAATGACTCAGAAGAAAAAGATACTGCTCCTACTGCAAAAGATATTGATACCGACTCTTCAACTCAAAATGATGATCAACTCGTTGAAGATACGATAAAAGATATAGAAAGTTTATTTAATGATATAGAAGAAAGTGTGAAATAATATTCTCACATCTCTTGAAGCAAAGATAAAAAATGGAGAAGAAAATTCTCCATTTTTATTTGTGGGACAAAACTTAGAACTCACGAATTCAAAAGTAAATGATATAGCGCTTAAACTATTAAAAGATTTTGATATTCCAAGTAGTTACCTCTATACCTTAGAAGACTCTCCGGATGCAATTAAAATAAAAGAAATAAAAGAATTTGTAGAGTTTTCTCATTCCAAACCTCCCTATGCATTCCAAATATTTTTTATACAAAATATTTCTCGTTTTACTCTTACTTCAAGCAACAGTCTTCTTAAGTTTTTAGAGGAACCAGGGAAACAAAATATTATCTTCCTTACGAATACTTGAGAAAACTGAGTACTCGACACTATTCTTTCACGTGTGCAAATCATCAATATATGATGAGATCAAAAAAAACAAAAAGATAATTTCTATGCAGAACTTTTAAATAATTTTGTCGAAAAAAGAAATCTTGAACTTTTGGATTATTTTTTCAGGAATAAACTGGAAAAAGAAGACTACATCAAGTTTCTAGAAACATTCATCTTATATGCAAAAGAAAACCTTGTATTTATTGATATACTTGAAGAAATAGATGATGACCTGAATGGTATTAAACAAAACAATGTAAATCCAAAATATATTGTAGATAAGTGGTTACTGAGTATTAGTTCATAAAAAGGAATAATATGAAAAAAACATCTGCCTTCACCCTCGTAGAGCTGGTGGTAGGAATAACTATATCCTTACTTCTGATGACATCTGTCTGAATTTTTGTGAGTAGTGGAATGCAGAATATTCTTAATCAACAAAAAGTACTGAAAAACACTGGAGATTTTTCTGTCTTTGTAAGAAATCTCTATTCTCATTTCGAACCTGCTTCCACTCCAGATTTTAACCCTCAAATTACCTCTAGTTGAGTAATTTTTAGAAGGTGACTATACTTCTGAGATGGTTGACTAAGTTATATTTGAACGACACCAACTCCGATAATTGGAGACGATGGTATTTACTGCTTATCTGGAAGTGAAGATACAAATACTGATCATATTTTTACAAAAAGTTTTATTCCCTATGAAGAAATATGAGAAGATATTTTTAGTAATTTTGATAATACACTCAGCTCTCAAGTAGTATGAACTGATACATATCGTTCTGATTACCAAAACCATACTATTACAAAGAATGGAGATATAATTATATGAAAATGAGTCTTTGGTGATGATTTTACTCATGGAGAGACTGGAACAGGAATCTCTCTTAATAGCCCAACTTGACTGACCGTCATATGAACGACTCTTTTTATATCAGATACACTTAATAATAGAATCCTCTATTATAATACCTCTTCAAACCACGCTTTTAAACTCCTTGATGAAAAAGATGGAATAAGTGAACCCACAGGACTGTATTATGATAGTTGAGTTCTCTACATAGCAAATTCTTGAAAATGAGAAATTCTATCCTATTCAAGCATAACTGAAAGTAAAGAACTCGATATAAATTTTGAGTTAAGTAAAAATATCAATAACCTGAAAAAAATCGAAATCGAATTCTTCAACTGAATTACGAATATCACAAATCCTATTAGCAATGCTACTGACAAAGCACAGTTCAACTTTGCTGGTATCAACAAACAAATGGACTACCTGACAGGAAACCTCAATAAAATAGAGTATTATTTTTCAAATTTCTGAAACGGATTTGAAACTCTTACGAATCAATGATGTTCTACGAACTATACGAGTTACTATGAAAGTGGGTGAGATATTATCAGAGAACAAATAAGTAACTGTAATTCATCAACAGGAACTATTCAAAGATATAGAGGAAATAATTTTGATGACCTTCTCTTTGGAAATACTATTTCCATAAGAACCAATTCAGATGTAACTGGAGCTGATTTTACTGCTACTTGAACATACTATACCAAGCTCTCTCTTCATTGAGATACTGATATTCACGAGGGTTATTACCCTTTCTTCACGGAAAGTGATGCTGATATTCGTACCCCATGAGATAACACTCTCAAAACTATTACTTGATGACTCATCTACCCGACTGGAATACAGCTCGTTGGATGACAGCTAAGAGTAAATGAATTTGGAACGAGAAAACAAAAGACTATAGATTTAGATGGAACCCTTGTATCAAGCATAGACTTAACTTGATTTAATGACCTGATTTATAACCCAAACAGTGATGCAATACTTAATACACCAATAGAGAGCCTTAATACTAACTATAGCAACAACCTACTGACCTTGATCCTTAAATACTATAAAAAATATAATTGCTATGATTTAAATGAAAAAATAGAAAGAACTTTTATTTTGAGGAAAGATTTTGAATAAACCATCCCCTAACCCCTTCCCTTCATACGAAGCATCATAAAGGGCATAAAGTTGGGGTATTTATTTTGACATTAATTGATATATATGTAGTATAATACTATATTTATTTTTAATAACTTAATAAGATGGAATTAGGAAAATATAATACTCTTAAAAAAATGTTTGGTGAAAAAAACTGAAAAATCAATTTAGAAAGAGGTATTTCACAGGATGACGGTTCAGTGAAAAATACTAGAACAGACTTTAAAATTAGTGTAGAAGAAGCTCTTGAAAGACGTAAGAGCGCTATATCAGTTCTAAAAAAAATGTTTGGTACAAAAGATGGAAAAATAAATTTAGAGAGAGAACCTTTTTGGAAAGAAGAGAAAAGAGCATAATAACCCATCCCCTTACCCTTCATACGAAGGGAAGGGGCATTTATTTTATCAGCTTATTAAGTATCTTTATATTTTTTCATCTATAAACTCCAATAACTTCTCTCTAAACACACTCTTATCAAATCTCTCAGCGTGTTTCCTGATTTTCTTTGCATCAAATTCTGACTGTTCAAACATTTTAATTGATTTATTGAGAGACGCTGGAGTTTGTTCTGAAAAAAATATTCATGTCTCTCCATCAACTACTGTTTCAAGCGCTCATCATTTTCAATATGCTATTACTGGTGTTCCAGTTGCCATAGCTTCTAATGGAACTAACCCAAAGTCCTCTTCGGGTGGAAAAAGAAAAGCTTTTGCACGAGAAAATAAATCTCGTATTTCTTCCCTAGGAAGATCAAACTTCCATTCAATATTTGATTTTGATTTTTCCTTTAAACTTCTATAGAGTTTATTATCAGTATTCGTAGTAATGACTAGTTTTTTACCATTTTTATTAAATGCATCAACGATAAGATCAAATCTCTTGTACGGGATACATCTTCAAATATAGAAATAAAAGTCTTCTTTTTTTTCTAAAAATGGGAAGTTTTTTACATCAATACAAGGATAAATTACCTCGCTCGCTCTTTTATAGTATTTATTAATTCTTTTACTTGTATTTTCAGAGTTTGCTATAAAATGATCTGGTCTCTTGCTTGCTGAAAAATCCCACTGCCTAAGTGAGGAAATAATTTTTGGTCCAATATATTTTCAAATAAAGTTGAATATTCAAAATTCCATCATATTAAGATACTCATGGTAATGACTCCAAAAGTATCTCGTAGGAGTATGACAATAACAAATATGTAAACAGTCTGGTTTAGTAATGACTCATTTACTTTCAGCACTCGTGCTTGAGATGACAATATCATACTCACTCAAATCAAAGCTCTCAAACGCAAGAGGTCTCAGAGTAAGTGCTAGTTTATGAGATGTATTTAAAAATGGAATTTTCTGAATAAATGAAGTAGTAACCCTTCTTCCTTCAAAAAGAGGGTTTTTTTGTTGCCAAAAAACACTCGAGAAAATATCAGCTTTTGGGAAAATCTCTAAAAGCTGTTCCAATACTATTTCTGCTCCTCACCAGTCCTTTATCCAATCACAGACAATTGCAATTTTTTTGTTTTCTAATGTTTGCATTTTAATTTTTTTTATCTACTATTGTAATAGTATTTTTAAACGAAATTTATGCAAATTTTTTGAATAAACATTGATAAACTTAATTATAAAGATTTCTTGGAAGAAATTACCAGCCTAAAAAAGCAAAATATAGCCTTCACTCCGAATCCTGAAATCTTGTTACAAGCAAAAAATGATAGTGAATTCAAAGCTCTATTAGAAAAAGCAAACTACCTTACTCCCGATGGTATTGGCTTATATATAGCTTTTCAGATACTTGATAATAACTACTGAAAAATAATAAATACTCTTCTTCTTCCTTACTATTTCTTCAATTTATTTTTCAGAAGAAAATCTTTGTACAAGAAGTATGGAGATAGAATTTGTGGAAGTGATATTACAAAAGATGTTCTAGCAAAAGCGATAAAAAACAATACTAGAATCACTATTATTGACCTCTACAATCCAACTGACTTAAAAAAAGTTGAATCTCAAGAAATATTCTCAGAAAAACTAAAAGAGAAGTTCCCAGAGCTCGATTTCGACTATTTTATATATGACCCGAAAGAGAAAGATAAAATTTTAGAACAGATTGGAAAGAGCGATTCAAAAATACTATTCTCTACTCTTGGAATGAAAAAACAAGAAGAGTCAGTTGTTGAAATAGTAGAAAAGTGTAGTAATATAAAACTCTGACTCGGTATATGATCAAGTTTTGATTATTTTATTGGTTTTCAAAAAAGAGCTCCAAAAATATGGAGACAGCTTTGACTTGAGTGGTTCTATAGACTCATTACTGGCCCAAGAAAATTAACAAGATTGAAAAGGTTATATAGTGCTATTTTTGTGTTTACTTATAGAGTGATAAAAGAGAAATAGTTATTCTTATACTATGCTTTTTCAGCAGCACCTCTTTTCAGCATGGTCTCAAATATAACCCTCGGGAGTATATTTCCCTCTATAACTCATTTTGAAAAAATATTCCCCTCTTCAGAGTGAATCAAATATTCAAACCCTACTTTTCTTTTTTCTACATCCAATACTCTCCCTTTTACAATAACTCTTTCTCATAATTTCGGCTGATCAAAAACATGAGCTAAACTTGATTTGAAAGTAAGTATTTTTCCTTTTGCTTCTTGAGGTTTCAGGATATTTCAAACTGATAGAGTCCCAACTTGTGCAGCAATTTCCTCTAGAATACTTGAATCTAAAACACTATTTTTTGAAAATATTGATTTCTTATCATTTGGTATATCAAAGAATCCTGCAAATTCATCTCACTGGAAAAACTCACTCTTATCAGAATAAAATCTTGCTCCATTTACGAAACGAAAAATTCCTGACTGTAACACGTGCATATCAATAGCATCTTTATCTAGGTTTTCTGGTTTATAAGCGATATTGAGTAATGAATTCTCTTTACTAGTCTCCTCTTCTATCGTAACTTTTATTCCTTCCTTCCCATCTATAAGTAAACCATTCTCTGTTACTTCTATAGTGCTTCATGGAAAGGCTCCGTTAAGAAACTCAACTTTTACTGGTGTATTCTCATGAAGTTCTTTCTCTCTTAAAAAGAGTTTCTTCAGTATGACTCATGGTACAATTTTAAAGCCTCTTAAGTGATCTCATACAATTTTACTTTCTGATAGTTTAACGGTAATCTTACCATCCACAAAATCAAAAACATCTTGAAGATCTGAACTGCCCCCAAGAAAGTAGAGTGAAAATAAAAAAACACTCTACTTTTTTTGTATTTTAATATAATAGATATAAAATAAGTAGAAAATATTAATACTTAATAAATATTTATGTCTAAAATAAT
>Ga0233398_1000471_pt1 | contig 20806 bp, 26 predicted proteins | sample 38DmetaG_FD_182697 | JGI IMG/M metagenome (GOLD analysis project Ga0233398, IMG submission 182697) | Seawater microbial communities from Monterey Bay, California, United States - 38D | ecosystem: Environmental > Aquatic > Marine > Coastal | place: USA: California | collected 2016-10-02
ATTTGTTTTACACCTAACGTTATCACACAGAATTTTGAAGGCATTCTCAACTCTCATTTGTTGTTTACGATTTTTAGATTCGTAAACTTTGAGTATTAGCCAGCCAATTGGTGCTTTAGTTCTACCAAGTTCTGCAACTCTTCCAATATCTGTACTATCTTTGTTGATTACTGTGATACCACATTTAATTTCTGGGTCAAGAATTTCACCAGTAGTTGCATCTACCATCTGTAGGTTTATGTTTGGGTCCGAATGAAACTGAACACCAATATAATTTAAAAATCTATCTTTATTCATTTCTATACTCCCTTTGCTAGTTTAAAATCAATTTCATACGTTTCTGATACATCAATATCATTTAGTGTATTATGAAATCTATATCCTCGTGACTTGAGAATTTCTTTACATAAAGTCCATTCATTTACTTTATATCCTACACAAATTGAGTAGTCTATAGGTTCATCAATATTTTTATATGTCATACCAGACGGTGCAAACCACCAACCATCTTCGGTATAACCAGATTGATAAAGGTCAAACTCTGGACCATATTCTGAGGTTGCGAAGACAGACCCTGCCATAATTGTAAAACAAAACACACTCATTAATATTGTAAACTTTTTCATATATCCTCTTATGATTGGCTATAGTATGCATGTTCACCGAAAGGTGGAACAATTTGGTCAGTACCGTGAATGACAAATAAACTATCACAATAACTTTCATCGCCCCAGGAATCCCAAGGCATACCATCTGTAAACATAATAAACTTATCAGGAGTAATATCGTTTTCCTTCATAAAGTTATAGTTACAATCGAAGTCAGTACCACCACCGCCGACAATCTCATATTCTTTTAGTTCATCAGCATTGTATGGGTCAAACTCTTTATAACCTTCTTTGTTTACTTCGGTATCAAATGTCCAAATTCTAATCTTAAAATCTTGAAACTGTTGCATAATTCCGTGAACTTCACCAAGAAATTCTTCAATCATTGAAGATGAAATAGAACCTGAAACATCAAGGGCAATTGCAACATCAATCTTATCTTCGTTCTTCGAACCAGGAAGATAAACTCCCATTGATTGTGATTTACGAGATTGTCTCATAAATGTGAAATCACTTTTCAAAAGACTTTGAATTGAAATGTTAAGAAGTTCTCTCCAATCCATTTTAGGATTAGTCATACCACTTATAATTCTTTTGATATCACCAGGAAGAGTTCCTGCATCAGTTGATTGAGCCGCTTGTAATACTGCCTGTTTCATCTGGTCTTTGATTGCTTGGGCTTCTTGAGGTGAAACTTTAATAGGTGATTTTCTTCCAGTTGGGTCGTCTTTGCCGTCACCTTCACCTTTTCCATCACCATCACCAAACATGTGTTGGTCTAATGTTTGTTTATCATCGCCCTCACCAGTTTCTTTTAGGTGTTCATAAATTTCTTCTGTATAACTTCTGTAATATTTTCTATCATGTAATGCTTGTTTCGGCATAACACCAACATTTGATTCCACTAATGCTTGGTTAACTTTATAGTCAGCCGCAATATTCCAAAGTTTCATATCTCGGTCTTCTTCTTTTTTGTCCATCAATCTACCAAACTCACCACAATGTTCATAAACACAATGCATAACTTCGTGACCAACAACAAAATCAATTTCTTCTGGAGTTAAAGTTCTAAAAAAATCTGAATTATAATATAAATGTCTGCCGTCAGTTGCGGCAGTAGGACACCATTCTGCCTCGACCATTTTAAGTCTAGTAGCAAGTGTGCCAAAAAATGGATGTCTTATAAGAAGTCTAACTCGACTACTTACAATCATCTCTTTAACTTGTTCGTCAGTATAATCAAATACTACTGGAGCAGGAAGAGTATCATCTATCTCAACACCGTTAGCCGCCAAAACATCATCTAATGCTTTGTCTAATTCTTGTTCATTTGTAACTGTTGACATATTTTATCCTTTACTTAAAATAAACTTTCATATGCATTCTCATTAATATAAGATGCTGTTTCGTCTAGTTCGCTAAATGCTTCTAGTTCAACATCAGTTAGTGGTGTACCATCTAACTTTTCTGCACTCTCAACATATGCATCACAAAAATCTGGATAGTCGTTCATATCAACGCCACCTAGTTCAATGTTTGTTACTTCGTTAAATTTTATCATATTTTTACCTCTCTAATTATTTAATATACTTATATTATAGCACGGATATGTATTTTGTCAAGTTTTAAGCAAATTTGACATAATTTACCTTAGTTTCATTGACGGAATCATCTTTCCAAGCAGTTCCAAGTGCTTTCACTTTACAAGAAACTTTAATATTGTTTCTACTATTTGCAATATCTTCATTTGAAGTGAAGAAAGATAGTCTATGGTTGTCAGTTGTAATAGCATTAACCATATAACCAGCACCACCATATTGAGTTGTTGCTATATATTTTGATGAAAGTATTTCAATTTCAGTATCAACCTTTTCGCCTACCTTTGCTAGATGTCCAGGTTGATTACTTCTTTCTTTAAGTTCATCATTTTTTGTGTGGGTTTCATAATACGTAGGAATATATGCGGCAATTCCCATTACATGACTGCTAAGTGAACTATCTTCTGCCAGGAACTTAGCAATACCATCTTCAAATTCAGTTAAATTATCAGCAAGAATTTTATATGCAAATTCATCTTCAAGATATGTCATAACTTCTTTTGCTTTTTGATAATCTTTATTTGTAATCAAATGACGATAATTAGTAAGAATCCCTATCATTATTTCTTTATTACTGAAGGCAATCTTTTTAAATTCACCATCTACAATCTCAAATTGACCTCTTGATTTCACATACTTATCATTGAATTTATTAGCAACGATTGATGCACTTAATATCTCAGTTTTGGTAAAAGAATGCACAGAATCTTTCTCTTGCATATCTTTCAATGTTTTTTCAGAATCAGTAAAATTATACTTACTAAAGTATAGGACTACTTTAGAGTCATTAAAATCTATATATGTGTGTTTTTGTGAAGTGTCTATCATATCCGCTACTTTTATTGAATTATGATATAATTATAACACGAAAGTCACTCCTGTCAAGTTTTTGTCAGAAAAATACTTGCGTTTGCACCACCAAATCCAAAACTATTACATAGAACTGAATCTACCATATAATTCTTGGTGGTTGGAGTATACTTTATATTGTAGCCATCTTCTAAGTAATCTATATTCAATGAGGGTGTTATTACCCCATGTTTTAGTGATAATACACTTAAAGCCAACTCCATAGACCCGGCAGCACCCATGAGATGCCCAATTTGCGACTTATTAGCAGTTACCCATACATCTTGTAGTCCGAGACGATTAAGTGCGTCTATTTCAATATAATCGCCCATAGGAGTAGATGTTGCATGGGCATTGATTAAGTCTGGAATACGCCCATTCAATGCATCTTTCATGCATTTCTCTATCATAACCCCCTCTGGATGCGGTGCCACGACTTGATAAGCATCATTGTTCATGGAGTAACCAGATATCTCTGCTAACGTCTCTGGTGTCTTCTTATTAGACAATAAGAACAATGCTCCCCCCTCACTAAGTACTAATCCATCACGTTTTGTATCCCAAGGGCGAGATGCCTTTTCTGGAGTATTGTTGTATTTTGTAGATAATGCTCTAAGTTTTCCGAACTGTTTATAGGAATCAGGTGATACAGAATCATCAAAAGACCCTGCAATTATGTTATCTGCTTGACCAGTTTCTATTAACATACATCCCATAATAACACTATACATTCCTGTAGAACAAGCACTAGAAGTCATAGTACTCGGACCAGTAAATCCATATTGAATGTTGATATTATTAGATATCATGTTTGGTGTAAAAGTGAAAGTATTATCTGTATCTTTCTCATTAGCCCTTATAGTTTCAAGGTACATACTTAGTGCTGATGAAACTATTACACCAGTTCTTTCTTTGTCTAACTCTTTGCCCTCTAATAGTTCCTGTGCTGATGCTAATGCCCATTGCATATATTGTGGCATCTTTTCGCGGTCTCTTTCAGATATGCTATCATACTCTTCGGCATTGAATTTCACTTCGCCTGCAACTTTAGACCTAGTATATCTATCCCACGGAAATTTACTTAGTTCGCCATAACAGACTTTGTTATCTGTTATGCCTTTCCATGTTTGGTCTAAATTACCAAAAGGAGTTAATCCACTGATTGCGTTAATGTATACGGTCATTTTTTAAATTTAATCTTTTCAAGTGATACAAAATCTCTAACATTTACTCGGAAGATATCTTGCTTTGTATTATAAACAGATGCATCTTTATGAATTAATGTCATCCATCCAGTCTTGCCATTTTCTCTACGATTGCGTCCATGTGAATGTACTTTATTCATTGTTTCGCCTTCTGTGACATCTGAATTGGTAGTTGCGATAATTTCAGTTGCTCCTTTTGATACTGCCCAGTCAACTTGTGCTGGCATAATTGCTCTAAAGCAAAAGTTGTGTTGCATTTTTCTAAGAGATATCTTTGCACTTGCCATTCCACGATATGCTTTCAATGTAGCCATTCTATACATTATTCGATAACAATCTTTGTGAAAATGCGGATAGTAATGCGAGCCACTCATAGCAATAATTTTATCACCATGATATACAACATGCCATTGTTCAAGTTCACCCCATTTGCCAAACTTCATTGCTTTTAGGCTGGAGTTGTTTTCGATACCTTCTGTTTCACAGGCTTCACAAAATGCTAGAACATCATTCAGAATACTAGGAGTATATTCAACTAACTTGAATTCTAAATTGTCAGCACCTATCCATGTTTCTAAAACATTCATTTTGCCTTTTTGGCTTTTGCATATTTTTTGAGATTCTCCTGAAGAACTTCATCATGTGACTTATCACCAAAGAGTACTTTCTTATGCCACTCATAGGCATTAGGTGCATTCACACCATTTCGTTTTGCTGATGTTCGAAGCCAAGAGAACTTTTCATTTGCTTGTTCCATTAGTTCTGGTTTTGTATTCAATTTAATATCATCATCAAACTTACCCATAGCAACCGCCATCATCGCCCACATAAAATCTGGAACTCCTGATTCAGCATTGTTGCCAGGAACTCTATATTCTCTCCAACATGCTTCTTTATGTTTCATGTCAATACCAAGTTGTTTCTTTTTCTTCCAGAATGGAGTATCCTCTCTTTCTGATAATGTATAATGAAATAAAATAAATCGTTTAATAGTTTCAACCAACCAATCTATATTCTTGTTGTATGCATGGAGTGACCCTCTGCCAATAACTTCATCATTTTCTTCTGCACGAGCAATTAATGAACTACACAATTGAAATCCTGCTTGAGCAATGCCAAGAATATTTGCTTCCATCGGTTCAATCATAGAACCTGACATACCAATTGACACGACATTTTTATTCCATTGAGTTTTATATTTGCCTGCTTCCCAGGACATGTGTTGTGGCTCTTGGATAAATTCGTAACCTTCCCAATACTTTTTATATTTCTTTATTGCATCTTCAACAGATATCTCACTACTATCAAATATATAACCAGACCCCATTCTATTATATAATGGTATAACAAATAACCAACCCTCATCCATTGCGTTACTCATAGTGTACGGACGGAATTCTTGGTGTACATTTTTATATTTTATTGGTGCAACAACTATATCTGTGGCTGTTATCTCTGGCATCGGTATCCATTCTACATCCATTGTTTTTGTTAGTACTCTATAGAATCCAGTACAATCAAGGAATAAATCACCTGTAATTTCTTCACCTTCTTCGGTAACAATTGAGGTAATATAACCATCATCATCTTTATTAATATCTGTAACATGACCATGTAAGTGAGTAACACCGTGAGGTATTGCAACCTTGTCTCTGATTATTTCTGGAAATCTATTTGCATCTACGTGGTATGTAACACCTTGCCATGTACCAACTAATAAATTATCATCCCAATCATACGGCGCCTTATTGTAATCCATAAGATATGTTGCCTCTTGCATATCTTGTGCCATTTCCCAATGGTTCTTGCGACCATCACGTAATAACTGTAACCAGTAATCATTCCATTTATCATCAACTCCAGGTTGTCCTTTAGAGTTTCTGAATAAGTCTTTCTTTTCTAATGGATGATATAGACCTGATGTAATATTCTTTTCAGGTAGGGCGTAAGAGAAACCATAATATTGTTCGTCCCATCGTGAACACCAAAAATGATTAGTTGCGTGGTCACGTTTGCCTTCGATATTCCAACCAACAAATTTATTACCTAGTTTGTAAACAGAATTTGTATGAGTCATCCAATCTCTTTCTTCTAATCCAATCTCTTTCATCATTGTACCTAGTTGAGGCAATGTACTTTCACCTACACCAATAGGTGGAATTTTATCACTTTCAATGATAGTTACTTTGATATTAGGATGTTTGACTGCCATCCAGGCCGCTGAGAACCAACCACCAACTCCACCGCCTACAACAACGATACTTTTTATTTTAGATTTCATTTAATTCCCCTTTTCGTAAAATGTCTTTTACGATATGTCGTTTAATTTTGCCCATCGCATTTCTTGGCAAGCCTTCTGTCACAATTATGACATCTTTAGGTAGTTCGTAGTGCATTAACTTTTTCTTTATGTGTTCTGTTATCTTGTATTTATTCAATTCAGTATCATCACTTCTTATCACGGCAACTAGTTCCTTCTCTCCTAGACCTCGTTCTCTGTAGGTAACACATACTTCATCTACTCCCTCATATGTAAGGATGGCGTTCTCCACTGCTACAGGAGACACATTAAAACTGTTCACCTTAATCAAGTCTTTCGCTCGTGTCTTAAATGCTAACTCGTTATGTTTCCGCTCAAATATATCACCAGTACACCAATATCCCTCAGCATCAATAATCGTTGCTTCACTGTTCAAGTATCGTTTTGTTATTGTTGGTCCTTTCAACCACAATACACCAAATCTATCTAACTTATGCTCATAAAATTCTGATACTTCCAGTTGCAATTTGTGTTCAGTATCGGGTTCAATAAGATACGTGAGTGCAGGTACGTGTGTTTCTGTACATCCATAAAGATGTCTGACAAGTGGGACTCCCTTATCAAATAATATATCTATCACTTCATTAGTGATTGCAGTACTGCCAATACTCAACTGTCGGTAATGAGACATACTATAATCTTTCCATTTACGAACTTTTTGCAAAGCAAGTAACATTGCTGGTACCATTGTACCGATAGTAGGCTTCCATTTGTTACATAATTCTATATGTCGTCTAGGTTCAAACTGTTCAATAATTATAGTAGCACCTTTTATTAATCCTGGTAGAGTATACAAGTACATACCAGCAATCGTTGATGGTGGAAGTTGAGATAATATTACATCATTAGATGTTAACTTGTGTATTGAAATACTATGTAGACATCCTAGCATACATCCAGCGGCTGAATGAACGACCGCAGATGGACTACCATTCGTGCCACTCGTAAATAAAATAGTATAGGTAGCATTGTCTTCCTTGACATATACTAGACCTTTATTATGTGGTTTTAGTTCTAAGGCATCTTGCTCACTCATTATAACATGGTCAGGTTTACAAGCATCGACAATATCAAATAAGTAATCTTCTGGTAAATTAGGATGAGTTGGAATAAATGTAACACCTAGGATATCACAAGCAAGTATCATTCTCACATAGTGATATTCTTTTTCACTTGCAAACAGTATTTTTTCACCAGGTTTTATAGCAGTTGATAAGACGGCAGCCAGTGTCTCTACACTCTCTATGAGTTCAGAATAGGTATATTGCTTATCTTTACAAATAAGTGCGGTTTTTGACCCGTGGTCACGAGCGGAATGCTTTATAGTTTCAAATATCATAATACTATTGTACCATAAAAAAAGAGGGAAGTCAATAGACAACCCTCTTTCATCTTCTAGGTTATGTAGTCTAGGATTACCTGATACCCTACGTATCCCGGCAGCCCCCTAGTGGGCTATTCTTTTAGGCGTTATGTGCCTCGATAATTAACTTACCATGTTTTTTGAAGAACTTCTCAATACAAGGTACTTTTCTAGGTTCTAGAGGTAACTTGTAAACTTTAAGAGCAGTTCTGCCACCTAATACTGTCATTTCAGTATCAAAGTTTTCCATCATAAAGTTGAAGAAGTTATCAGCCATTTTGTATAACTCATCCATTTTATCTTTACCATTTCTATCTACAAAGTCTTTCAACTCATAACATAGTGAAGTAGTCAATGAAAACATTGCTGAAATTTCTTTTGCCTCAGCAGAAAGTGATGTAACTGTACCGTCTAGGATATCAGAAGGAACAGGTAACTTCCCAGAAATGGCTCTGTGAGCCATAAACTTAGTAGCAACTCCGTCACCAACTGTACCAGCAATCAAGTCGTGTAGTCTACTATCACTAATTTCTTCGCCTTCTTTCGGTAACATTTCTGAAACAAAAGTCCAACTTCTTGGAGTAGCAAAGGCTCTTGAAGCCGTTCTAGGGTCAAAGTTAAATAAATCCATCTTGTTAGATGTTAAGAAACCTACAACATCAGAATGAATTTTATTCTCTAATGCCCAAGTCTGCCAATCTTCAAAGTCAACACCCATTTCTAAGTGAACAAATCTGTTAGCAAGTGGTGAAGGCATCCTATAAGCAACACCTCTATCACTCTCTCTATTACCAGCCGCAACGATTAAAACATTGTCTGGTAAAACATAAGAACCCAATCGTCTATTCAGAATTAACTGATAAGCCGCGGCTTGAACTGATTGTGGTGCTTGGTTCATTTCATCAAGGAATAAGATAACTGACTCGTATTGGTCTGCTAATTCTTGACTAGGTAAATCCGAAGGGGTAGCCCATTCCATTGTACCATTTTTATCATTGAAATATGGAATACCTCTTAAGTCAGTTGGTTCCATCAGAGCAAGTCTAAGGTCAATCATAAAACCTGACCTTTCTTGTGTAATACTATCTACAATTTCTGATTTACCAACACCAGGAGGACCCCAAATGAATACAGGTCGTTTTCTATTAAATGCATAATTAAGTTCAGCCCTAATATCACTAGGTCTGACAACTCTTACATCTAAATCGTTTGTTGATACTTTATTTTTCATAACATAACCTCTCTATTTAATATACTATTATTGTAACACTGATTCTGGATTTGTCAAGTTTTTCACTTATTGACCCAAATACTCACGTTTTAATACCTCTAACTTCTCACCAGCATCATTCAGAATGTAATCTTCTGCCATCTCGTCAAAGATTTGGTAGAATTTATCACCAAAAAGAACATCCCAACCATCAAGACATAGGTCGGCATCAACAAAGTTCCAGTTAACTTTACCATCTGATAACCTATTATCAGAATCGTCTACTGCTTTATTGAATGCTTTTATGAATTTATCGAATTTTAATGCGTAATCTTTTATTGACATATTTAACCTCTCTTTTATTAAACTATACTAGTATTATAGCATAAAAGCGGTATCTGTCAAGTTTTTGGGGTATTAAAAAAAGTCTTATTTTCTACCCATAAATCGATATCACCATCAATCATTAGCAATTCTGCCGCGGCGACCTCTTCAAATAGAACTAATTTAGACTTTCTTAGATAATAGGGAGTTTTGAGATACTTATCAAGTGCAAGTATTTGATTACCTGTGCCAGTAGCAATTTCTGATTTTATCTCTATATTATATGTTTTGAAATGTTTTTTGAGGATATCTCGACCGAGTGCAGACACTCTAAATTGGTTAGATAGAGTACTTATAAAGATATCACTTTGAGTAAGTTCTTTTCTACCTGCGATTTTTCCAGTTGTGTGTTTGTTAATATAATTTATTAACTCAATCTTTTTCACTTTACAACTCTAATTTGTCACCTTTAGTTAAGACGTATACTTCGAAATCGTCACATCTAAATAACTTATTCAAACGTTGTGCTAGGTTGATTGCGTGTCCAGGATTACTAAAAGATACTTTCTTGTATTTTGGACCAGGAAAGTTTACCAACGAGTTAAGGCTACGAAGATTTATCGCAACTCCTTTATAAAATACGGAATATACTGCCGTTGCTTTGAGTACTTGTTCACTACGGTATGTTTGATTGTCCGTATGTTCCAAGATTATTGTAGGTTTAGGTCTTGCCATAAGAGTATCCTTATTAATGGTTCTACTCTTATTTATCTAATTATCAGAATAATAGACGTATATAATGGTTATTCCTCATTGAAACCACCACCATCCAAAGTGGTTCCAACGTTGGTATTACGTTTTTTTAGTTCTAACAGTAGCATAGCAATGTCATTTTGTATATTAACTGCTTCATCCATAGGAAGTGTTACCTTGTGGTCACCTCTAAGATTTGCTCGTTTGATTGCCGCTAGAAAATCTTTTAAATTTTTATAATCCATCTCGTTTAATCGCTAATTTTGTTTCGTTTTGCATTTCAGATTTAGTTTTGAATGGTCCTATAAACTCGTAAGTATTTAGTGTATCAAGTTTTCCACCATAAAACCATCGCCAGTCAACTGCAAATCTTACTCCATAATAACCAGCGGCATATCGTACTTTACTTGTTTCTGTTTTAGTATAGGTTGGAATTTGTTTTCCTTTTAACTCTATTGTTTCTGTGTTATATGGTACATGTTTAGAAGGATAGTCTTCTACAATTCCTAATGAAGTCTTCAAGGCTTTTCTTTCAGATAACGGATTTGATTCAACTATAGGACTTTCTTTTGCTTCTAGTATCTTCTCACCAAAACATTGTATGAGTTCTGAATGTGTAACGTGTTCATTATTGATTCCAGAAGATATGTCTGTATTCTTTACATTGACTACAAAATCATCAGATGAACAGAACCGTATTGTTCCTATTTTAATACCTGAGTTTTCTAAAATCCAAAACTTATCTTTAACTATTTCTTTAGTGTATATCATATCTATCCTTTAAGAATGGCATAATAATTTTATCGGTGAAAATTATATGTTGATGTCCTGACGGATGAAAACCATCGGGACATAGTGGTATTCCAGTAGTTACATTATGCTCTTTTGCCCATTCATACATTCCCTTAACAGGTAAGAACACATCATGGTCAATTAAATCAATTAAATGTTGTGTCTCTTTTGATTCAGTTTCAAGTGAAAACATTGATTGCATAGTTGTCATAAAATATTTAATTTTATATTTTTCTAACAAATGTTGTACCCTTAATATATGTTCTAATGTTTGTATTAACTGTCCTTGGGTATTATGAAAATGCTTATAATATAATTTTGATTTTTCATACTCCCAATGAGAATTTAGTATTTCCCAATTTCTGTAGCCATCTATGAATTGCGTAGGATTTTCTATCCATCCATCTTCATTTTCTTTCCAATTCTTCTGAGAAGGATTGTAAATATAAACTTCATGTCTATCCGGATGAGACCACTCTACCCCTACAATTATGTTTTCTGGTTGCACTCCAAGGCTAAGTTGATTACTAACTTCCCAAATAACACTTCTTGCAATTAAACCATTACCTTGGCTCGACATGCCTTTTGGTATTAGTTCGTATTCTGGTAGATTTTTTGCTAAGTGTAAAGGCCAAGTTTCAAGATTGCCACTTAGGGTTTCACTAAAACTACATCCTGCTGATATTAATTTCTTTATCATTTAAATCTTTTTAGTATCTTCCATGTTTCTTTCCAATTCTTTACATGATGAACCTCAGTACGGTCATAGGGACCATATTCAATTACTTGTGCAATTCCATAATCATTGCCACCAGGTTGTATATTGTCACCGAAGAATATCAGTTCATCTTGGAATGTGAAATCTTTAAGTATCTGTGCTTTGTCTTTACCTATTTCTATAATATCTAATCCAGTTTCGCCTGCTATCTGCGATACAATATTAAGTTTTTCTGAGAACTTCTTATTAAATTCATCAGAAATCGTTTGTCTTTCATTCGTTGATGTATCGTATGTAACATACTTCTTTCTTTGGGCCTTTGATGCATTTCTACCAAGTATACTAAAGTTTAATAAACCTGGTCTAGAGTCAAAATGTAATCCAGTTTTTGGTTCCCATTTACTGTTAATCATTTTCTTTACTAAGAACTTGTGTGCTACCTCAGGTAACTCAAAATCTTTAGTATTGAATACACATACACCTTTTTTATGTTTAGTATTGCCTGATGAATTATATACTGCGTTTACTTTTGCGTATAGAGTTTCACCAATCTGTTCTTCGGTTTTGTATCTATCACTTCCTGTGACTAAGTATACGTTGTTCCATTTGTTAAACTCTAAGAACCACTTTAGAAATTTTTCATCAATCTTACCTCTACTTGGAGTAAGAGTACCATCCACGTCAAAAATATAATTTTTCATTTACTTCCAAAACAGTATAACCAACCCATAAACAAATGTTATCACTGCGAATACTAATAAGGATTCAATCAATGAAGTTGGTTTTCTTTTTCTCATTGTGCCGGATATGGCTGATTAAGGATTGATGCAAGTTCATCTGGTGACTTAGCAAGATTTTGTAAATCATGTATGCCACAGAACTTTAAGAAGTTCATACCAACACCAGCATTAGTCTTAGGAATACTATTCTCTGCAATAGTTTCTACAAACTTTACTTTTAAATCTATAGGTTGAGCAGTTAAGTCAACTAGTTTTACGTTGCGTTCATAATCATCACGTACTGTATGCTCTACACCATTATGGTCAGTCCATACCTGTAGCATAAAATTATTCCAATTAAATCCACCATTTTCTTTATCTGCATATGCTTCTAACATACCAACTTTGTTCTTTGTGCCTTTCTTACGACAACCAGGATATGCACTAAAGATGTTATCTGATGTATCACCACGGACACACTTCTCAAACAATGCCCACTCTGGGTCTACTTTTTCTTTAACTTCACCAGTTTTCTTTTCTTTTATAGGTGTCATGTTCTTATCATCTTTAAAGAAACCATCTTTAGTAATGATACGATTTTGTACACCGTCATACATTGTTACGTTATCTGAAATTAACTGAAAGTAATCACTATCACTTGATACAATAATGTGATTGTCATTTGGATGTGCCTCGATGAATAGTGCAATCATATCATCTGCTTCGGCTTCGGGATTTTGTAATAGTGTTACGTTTGTTTTTTCATCTAAGAATGTAATCATATCATCATATGATTGATACATGATTTGGTCTTCTTCTTGTTCTCTGACACTCTTAGCCATACGGGCGACTTGTCTGTTCTTCTTATATGGTTCATAGAAGTCTTTACGCCAACTACGACCTTCTAAACAGAACACGGCATGGTCTGCGTTGAATTTGTTATAACATAGTTTTACACTACTAAGCATAATATGATATGCCATACCAATTTTCATATCAATACTAGCACCACGCATTGCAACGTGTTTTGCTCTATGATACATATTAAACGAATCTACTAGAATGAATGTAGTCATGTGTTCCCCATTTTATGAATAAGTTAATACCATTATAACACGATTAATGATAAACGTCAAATTAATAGTACTCAGAGGTATTTTTATCTGTTTTAACCTTGCTAATGATTAGACCATCTTTGCTATCCGTCATTACACTTTTTCTGACACCTTCTGCATCTTCTAAATCATTCAGCACAATATTCTTACATAAATCATTAAACCAGTTGTCAACAATTTGGTCTTGTTCAAGACCTTCATATCCGTTTTCTGCTAGATACTCTACGAACTGGTCATTGAAATCTAATTCAAAGAAACCTTGTCCTGGTTTATCTTTATCTAATTCCATACCAACAACTCTGACATATTCTTTGCCTTGTAATGTTGCCATGTTTTTATCGTGTGCATGTTGGTCTATATGACCATACTTGAAGTTAATCTTTTCAAGTGCAATTGCTTGTTCTTTTTCGTCAACAATTCGTCTAGCAATTGCTCTTTCTTTTTCTTCTGGTGTGCCAAACCAGTTAGATGGATTTAGTGGATTGCTCATCTATATACTCCTTTCTTTGGTTGTTCTTTTTGTTTTCTTATCATTGCTTTAGACATATAAGGTTTAGGTATTTGAAATCCTCGCTTTTTTCTTCCAATAGGAACTTTTGCCCATCTATCAATTATATTGCCTTTCTTGTTCTTATACTTAACACGAACAAGTACATCTTTAATCTTTGATTGGATATCAAACAATGCTTGTTTTAGTCCTTTGTATTCTTTTGATTCTATTTCTGTACCATCTAACGTTTCAAACGTAAATGTTTTCATCTTACTGCTCATTTGTTTCCCTTTCATATTCAGTGAAGTCGTAGTCTTTATCTCTCCAGACTTCGTTATCTTCTTCATCTAAAATTTTAATCCATTCAATGTCAAAGTCGCCTAGCCCAACTGGTGTTTCATTTTCTGGTTCATGGTCGACTGCATTCTCACCCAAATCGTCCATTAAATCATCTAAACTTTCAGCAGTGTTTCCTTCACGTACAAAGAATTTCTTTTCAGCATCGTAGTAGTTAACTTCCCATAGAACTGTGAAGTTTACCATCCTATTTTCTCCCATGGAACATCTTTATTACCAAAGTGTCCATATGTACAGTTTTCACTATACTTATAAAAATCAAATAAACCAAATCTATCAATGATTCCTTTTGGTGTTAGGTCAATGTTTTCTTCGATATACTTTTGGATAGTTCTATTGTGTCCATTACTATCTACATAGATACTCGTTGGCTCTTTAACACCGATAGCATAACTCAATTGAATTTGACACCAATCTGCCATGTTATCTGCTACAACATTCTTTGCTAACCATCGTGCCATGTAGGCGGCACTTCGGTCGACTTTTGTTGGGTCTTTTCCAGAAAAGGCACCACCACCATGGGGAGCATAGCCACCATAAGTATCAACGATAATCTTACGCCCGGTAAGTCCTGTGTCGCCATCAGGACCACCAATGACAAACTTGCCTGTAGGATTAATATGCCATGTAGTGTTTTCATCAATTAAATCTCCCATTACATTATTAACTGCTTCACCAACTGTACTTTTAAGAAGTTGTTCAGAACCCTCGGTATGCTGTGTACTTACAACAATCTGGTCAGCACGTTTTACTTTACCACCTTCATATTGTAAACTTACTTGTGATTTCGCATCTGGTAATAGAAATTTATAAGCAGTATTTCGTTTCTCTTTGAGGTCTTTAAGTATCTCGTGTGCGTAATATATAGGTGCTGGTAGCATTGCATTGTTTTCATTAGTTGCATAACCAAACATTAATCCTTGGTCTCCAGCGCCGAAATCATCGGTTCCTAGTGCGATATCGCCTGATTGTGAATGTATTTCATTATAGACTTTTAGTCTTTCCCAATGAAAGCCTTCTTGTTCATATCCAATTTCTTTAACTGTATAGCGGACAATTTCTTCTACATCGTCCTTACTAACATTAAAGTTCTTTACTTCACCCGCTAACGTTACGTGGTTAGTAGTTACAAGTGTTTCGACTGCAATCCTTGTAGTTTCATCACCATTTTTTAGTCCAGCATCTACCATTCTATCACTAATCTGGTCAGAAACTTTATCTGGATGACCGTCGCTTACACTCTCGCTTGTAAAAATATAGTTGTTCATTCGAATCCTTAATAAAAGTTAATAGTTATCTACTATTATACAAAATAATAGACCAAAAGTCAAGTGGTTTTATTCTATTGTCTTTCCCAAGTATGCTCAGAAGTCAATTTAAAACTGCCAAAACATGGCATATTCCAACGCTCTGGTTCTATCATACTTAAAAACAGCCCATTATTACCTTTGTAAAGATGATATATTCTGCCTACTACAGGATTGATATTACATGTGGCATTATACACCATTTCAGTATCTTCTGTTAGTTTGGCTAATCTAAAGTATTCTTCTTTGAGTTCTTCAAATTTAGAAGTAAGTTGTGCCCGAGCATTTGCTCCTCGTTCTCTTTTCTTAGATAATACGGCAGGAACTGTAAATGCTGGTGCTCCTACATTTGTAGGATAAGGAGATAATCCAGGATTATCTGCTACTAAGTCTGGCTTCTTCACTTTTCTTGTAAGATAGAATATACGTCATAACCAGCATCACGTAATTTAGCACCGCCACCTAAAAACTCAAGTTCCATTATACTTAATATACATGAAACGTTTGCTTCACATCTTTCTATCAACTCAATGGCAGCCTCAAGTGTTCCGCCTGTTGCTATAACATCATCAATAATCAGAACTTTATCATCTTTTTGTATTGCATCTATTTGTAAATGCAATTCATCAGTTCCATATTCTAATTCATATTCAGTAAAGATTGTTTCTCCTGGTAGTTTACCTTTCTTTCTAGCCATTGAGAATGGTATACCAGTTTGAGAACTCAAAGCACCTGCCATTGGAAATCCACGAGCATCTAAACCAACTATTTTATCAAATTCTACTTTACCTTTTGCTAAAAGATAATCATCAAACAATGACATTACATTCTTTAAGCCTTTAGGTGCATTAAAGATACTTGCCATATCCTGATAGAGTACTCCAGGCCTAGGATGGTCTGGAATAACTCTAATCAAGTTTTGAATAGTTTTTGGGGTTGGTTTTATAATAGTCACAAGTTGTTTTCTAACTCTGTAACTCTGCTTCTAATTTTACAATCTCTTCTTTTAGATGTAGTTTCTTTAATTTCAATTTAGAAACAACTCCATCTTCCGTATGCATCTTAAATGCAGTAATGATTCCGTTGTCTAAATCTCTGTGTTGTTTCTTAAGATAGATGAGGCGTGTACGTTTCTTCTCGTCTACGTCTGGTCGTATTGGTGTAGTCATATCCATTAACTCCTATATAAGACCTCTCTCAGATGTATTTATATTATTAGTTACCGGCTTTTGCAGGTAAAATATATTCATATAAACCTAGACCACTATCAACTGAAATCATCATAGCACCTTGGTCAGAGAGTTTCATATTCATGGTACTTGTGTCACTTAGTCTAAGAATAGTTAGAACTGTTGATAATGGAAAACTCCACCCAGTCTTTAATTCGCCTTCAACATTTGATGCAAATGGAAGTTCTACTTTATCTGTTGAACTATCACCAATATAGAATACTAAGTTACCATCAACTGTTCTTGCAGTAAGCAATGGGTCAAATGCACCTAGAATACCTGCAAAGTATTGTAAGTCTTTGATTGCTTTTTGTGATGGCATAATTTCTACATTCCATGCCGCACCTCTGAAAGTTGCAGTTTTAATTTGGGCATCTACTAATTCACTTACGATTACTCGATATGAACTATCAAACCCACCTGGCATTGAGAAGTTAAGTTCGGTAGTAACGTCTGCACCATTACGTGTTTCTGTGCCTACTTTAACATCTGACTCAATTGCATTGCCTTCTTTATCTTCACTAGTATAACTAAGAAGACCACTAAGAACGCCTAGTCTACCTAGACCAAACTTTCCTTCGAATTCAGGAACTGGCGTGTGTAATTTGCCACTTAATACAACAGTACGGTCTTCGTCCATCGCATCGATTGTAGTCCCCTCTTTATCTGTTGTCACTTTAGCCGCTTGGATAATACCTAGCGAATGTGTGTGCTTCACAATATCTTTTAAAATATCACGCATTTTTGCTCCTTTTGATTAATATTAATTTATTATAACACAATTTAGAACCATTTGTCAACCTATAAATCGAATAGATTATCAAATGTTTCTGATGCATTTGCATCACTCATATCCCAATTTAGTACTCCAATTAGGTTATCTAGTTTCTTATCAACAATAGTCTGTTCCATTAACTCATGGTCAAATGGCAAATCTTGGAACCATTGTGGTATTTTTGTAGCATCTACAGGATATGCAACACTTTTCAACTTAAATGTATTTGGCTTTAGTTTACATATAATACATTTCATACCATCTACAATTTCTACTGCATATCGGTCTTGATTAAGTTCTCGCAACATATTCCAGTTTAGTGCGGCAGATACGTGTCCAGGAAGATGCACTTTATCTCTTTTAGATTTATCACCGCCGTTATTCAAATCTCTTGCCATTGCCTTCTTGGCGGCATTCACTCTGTTCTTGTATGAAGTCAAATTATTCACACGGGACTGAGAACCTTTTTCCCAACCAGGCTTTGCTCTAAACTCTTTCTTAAACTCTTTAACCATCTCAATAACGTCTTCTCTGCTACCATCAGTCAACACTTTCAATAGTACTTCACTGAGAAAGTTTTGCATATATCCAGGAGTATCAGAACGTTTTAGGTCAAGACCCATTGCTTTAATCTTTCCTGGCTTACCATCAACATCTCTGCGTTCACCGTCATCATCATAGATGAGCATTGCGTATCGTTTCTTTTTAATAAAGATACCTTGTGTCGCACAGTTCTCACGACCAGCAACAATAATCTCACCTTCTTTTCTAGGAACATTAAAGAATGTTTTCATAAAATCTGGAAAACTTTCGTTCACTTGATTCGCTACCTCGTCATACAAAGATAACACTTTATCTTTATCCCACTCAATAGTTCCATCATCAATCTCTTGTTTGTAAACAGGATACATTGAATAGTAAATGGAGTCTGTGTCACCGTAGATAACTGCTGGACCTTTGTAATCATATGCACCTGCAATAACTTCATTTGTCTTAGCACCCATATGTCGAGTAATGCAACGACCTGTTAGAGTTGTACTCTGACCAATACGTTTATCATAGAATCGACAACCTTGGTTCAAAATCGCACCATATAATGAGTTCAAGTTAATCTTCTTAACAAGTTGTCGTTTATCCCAGAATGCTATTTCTTCTTTATCACCGGCTTCAATTGCCTTTTTCTTGTTCTGTTGCATCACTTGTCGTTCTGCATACCACCGTTCTAATAAACTTGGAATAATACCTTGAACGTCTTGCTTGAAAATAGTACCATTGGCTGTAAGAGTCCAGTTCAATTCACTATTGTATATTAAATCATATGCTTCTGCGCCTGATAGTGCTTGTGTTGTTTTGTTTTCTTCCCATGGTGCATCTTCTAAGACTAAAGTAATATTACTTGCTTTGTCTTTCTCATTAACTAAACGAAATTCTTCTGAACTAAACGTTTCGTCCCATGCTTGAGATGAACCGTATGTTTTAGCACCAGTCTTTCTGCCCTCTGATATTCTATCACCAATAAGTTTATTTGTAAAGTCTGGTCTTAGTTGTCCAGCAATAGTTTCTGGTGACATATTCATTGCACGAATAACTGAAGGATAAAGAGAGTTGATATCAATACCTGCTACCCACTTCTGTAAACCTTTCTTGGGAACTGCCACAAAAGCACCAGCGGCCTTCTGCATTTCTAAGTCATGTAATTCTTCGTCACTCAAATCAACATCATCATCTGACCATTCACGTCTCTTTCTGTCAGGAACAACCATACCACGTCTGTGTGCTTCGTTAATGATTGCTTGTTCTGTAACTGCAACTGCGCCCATTGTTGTTTTGATATTAACAGTGTTATCGTGGGCAATTTCATTTGCTAGTTCAATAAATCTTAATTTCTTATCAATCTTATCAAGTAGTGCAACGTCTTGTCTGTTGTATTCTACAAATTTATAAAAGTCATTGTTATATAATTGGTCTAATGTGCCTTCATAGGCAGTTTTCTTTTCACCAACTTCGTGTTCACCAATAGTATCAAGTGAGTAGGAATGCATTTCGTGGTAAGTATACTTACGATATAGTTCTAAGTAGTCTAAGTGAATTCTTCCGAACAAGTCAAACGTTTCTTGTTCTTTACCATATTTTACTATCTTACGTTTCTGAGGAAATAAATCCCAAAGACACATCTTGCGTGTATGCGACTTACTTAATACCTCAGTTATTCTATTAACAGTATAGGGAATATCATAACCTTCAGAGTTCCAACCAGTTAACACATCTGCATCTTCAATGACATCCATGAAATCATTCAGCATATCTGCTTCACTTAGGTATAGTTGAGTGTTATCAAATTGCTCACAAATACGTTGGGCTTCTTCAAGACCTTCACCACTTCTCATCGACTTGGGTGGGATAGCAAGAGTCACAAGCAAGTCTAACCATTGAAGATGTACTGTGATTGCTGTGATTGGCATGAATGGGTCACTAGGGTCAGCAAATCCCCGATTTGCATCGAAGTCTGTTTCGATATCGAAAAAGGCAGTATTTAGAGTAGGCGAATCAAGACCATTATAATTCTCACTCAAACACTTAACTTCAGGCTTCATATCACTTTCGTAAAATGTCTTGCCTGTGTTTATCTTTCGTTCTTTATGGAGGTCTTTGAGACGTTTACATTTGATTTGACGAACTTTGTCACCATGAATACTTACATGGTCACCGCGTGGGTCTTTCACATAGAAAGTACGCCACGCTGGATAATCATTGTAAACTCGTTTACCTTTACTTCTTTCTACAACTTGAACAATATCTTTGTCTTTGTTGTAGAATGCATCTACATAACTCAAAGAGTACGACCAACTGTTTCTAAGATAGTTTCCATATCTTCAAAGTCTTGGCGAGTTTCGGCAAGTTTTGCCTTGTGTGCCACAGAGATTGCTTTGTTTAAAACTGCTGGTTTGACATCGATTTCTTCAGCAATTGCTCTTACAGTATCACGTAATCCACCTTTGAGGTCTTCACATTCTTGTAGAACTAGACAACCTTCATTCACTAGTTGAATGAGTTTTGCTTTTTCTTCTTCATTA
>Ga0233398_1000477_pt1 | contig 20707 bp, 31 predicted proteins | sample 38DmetaG_FD_182697 | JGI IMG/M metagenome (GOLD analysis project Ga0233398, IMG submission 182697) | Seawater microbial communities from Monterey Bay, California, United States - 38D | ecosystem: Environmental > Aquatic > Marine > Coastal | place: USA: California | collected 2016-10-02
CGGCAACTGCAAAGCAGACACCACGCAAGCATTGCTTGGTTGCACCTATGAGGAAGCACGCGCACACATTGAGGCGCAGTTCACAGAGGGTATGAGTTGGGACAAGATGGGATTGCATGGCATCCACATCGACCACATCAGACCATGCGCCAGCTTTGATTTGTCAGATCCAGAGCATCAACGAGAGTGCTTCCACTACACAAACCTGCAGCCGTTATGGGCAAAAGACAATCTAGCCAAGTCAGACAGGTGGTAAAAAGCCCCCCCTACCCCAGCCAGCACGAAGGCAATGCCATAGGGGGGGGGCATCAAAAAAAACTAAACATTTTTGCTAGATTAACCATTTATTTATGATAGAAACGAAAAAACCATGAACAGCGCCGGCGACATAGCAGAGACCGCTTTTTTGCATCAGATCTACAAGCGAGGCTACAAGGCATTCATACCATACAGCCACGACACCAAGGTGGACGTGGTTATTAAGCGACCTGGCGAGCCTCTTATTAGCGTGCAGATTAAGAAAGGCACGTTACAGAAAGCACCAGCACACTTGACGCAATCGTGGAAGGCAATGGTCGGCTCTGCTAAGTCGTCAACCAGAAAGATGGGCAACACACCACGATTCACCAAATACAAAAAAAACGCATTCGACATCTTAGCGATTTACATTGCCGAGCATGACAAATGGGTGATGCACCGCCTCGCTGACATAGTTGGCAGATCATCCATAAGATGGAACAACAAGCACGCATCAGATAACTGGGAGCTAATCGAGAACTATTTCACATCATGAAACCACAAACACCAAACACAGAAAACAAAGAGATATTCCACGACTGGATGCCTCGCGAGCTTGAGGCGCTAAAGCGTGCGACCGCTTGGCTGAGAGCCATGCAACCGCCAGCAGAGCCACCTCGCTATGCAACAAAGCGCAGGATCATCAACACACGCAACAACATAGTAAGGAACAAGCAACCATGATGACAGACGCACAATGGAACGATTTCTGGGATGCCATGAATGAAGCGAACAAACACAAAGCCAAATACACACCGATAGCAGTTGGCGAGGGTGACATTGAGTTGGAGCAAGAGCTGGCAACATCCAAGCAAGTGGGCGGTGATCACTACACAAGGCTAGCTATTCAGCCGGCAGAATACAATCAGCGCAATGGGCTAGGGTTCTGCGAAGCGTGCGTGGTCAAGTATGTGTCGAGACACAAGCACAAGAACGGCAAGCAAGACATCGAGAAGGCGATCCACTTCCTCAACCTATTACTGGAGATCGAATATAATGAGTAATAACGACATAACAGGCGACGAGATTAAGACCAAGCCATCAAGCCAAGTGTATCGTGACAACTACGATAAGATATTTAAGAAGAAGCCAATAGATGCCGCAACGATCACAAGAGAGTATGAGTATCTTGGCAGCTTGAACGGTGGACTTGTGCCACCAGAGGGCGATTGGCGAAGGTTTAACCAGAACAGGCGAGGCACTTACGAGGTATATTGCTGTCACAAATTAAGAAGCTACTACGATGTTTACTGTGATTAATCATAATTATGCCCCCCCCTACCGTCATTTGATAAACAATATAGAGACATGGGGGGTAACAAAAAAAACAAAATGAAAACATGTAATAAGTGCCAAGAAATCAAGCCGTCAGAGTGTTTTACTAAAGATAAACAAGCTAACGATGGGTTGGGATATACTTGCAAGGACTGCTTGAAAAAGGCTCGCAAGGCATACAAAAAAAACGGAGGGCTTGATAAACTTATAGACCAAAGCCATAAACCGTGGTTTCAATGCTCGTCATGCTTGGCAGCCATCGGGTTAGGACACAAGAAAGCATCTCAAATATTATGCCATTTATCACCAGGTCAGATATATGGTGCTTGGCGAAGGGGTGGTGTCAGCGTTCAGACCCCCGCCTGTGGGTCATGGAGAATATATGCAAGCAGGGTGGCAAAGGGTTGGCCAGCTGACCGCCAGCAAACCGAGTCCGAGATTGCTTATGAGAAAGGTAGGTTGGCTGATATTAAAGAGGCAAGTAAGAAGGGTTTTACTTGGGCATATATATGGACAAAAGAAAAAGCATCCAGAAAAGCCTTAGAAAAATATCACGCTATGACTCCAGATGAAAGGAAGAGGCATAACAAGCGGTGTGCTAAAAATCATAAAAAACGAATGATGAATGATCCAGATGCCAAAAAAAGACAATTAGAACACCAACAAAAATGGCGAGAAAACAACAGAGACAAGTGTAATGAATACTCTAGAAGATGGGTGAGAAAAAACCCAGAAAGACAACGGGAGTTAAACAGGATAAGCCGCAAGAAAAGAGTGATGTTGGACCCTAGTTTTAAGTTACAACAAAACATGAGGAACAGGTATCGTAAATTAATGAAAATGACCAAGAACGGAGGGTCAACACGGCACGTTGACGACCTTGGATGCCACACCAAAGATTTCAATCACTACCTTGAATCCAAATTTACCAAGGGGATGACATGGGACAACTACGGAACATACTGGCATCTTGATCACATATTACCTTGTGCCTCATTTAATCACGAAGATGAGAAACAACGAAAGCAGTGCTGGCATTGGACAAACTTCCAACCATTGGAGGCCGAGCAAAACGTGACCAAATCTGACAACATTGAAAGACCGCAAATGAAATTACTACTGGAATATGCGTAACTCATTGAAACACAACCCCCTAGTTCGAAGGCTTCCGCAACCAAAGGCATCTTGGGTTAGCGTCGTTCGCTTACTTTTTTGTAAAAATGAAAAATTGAATTGTAATTTTAAAAAACCACACTAACCAACATGGGAAGACCTAGAAAAAATAAAAAATCTCAGCATGAGCTGGCCGCACAATGGGGGACATCACAAGTCAACATCGGCAAACTGACAGCCGCCGGCTGTGACTTCGATGCGCCAGACAAAGAAGTTGCTCAATGGCTGATGAAAAACTGCAAGCGCAAAAGCCCAGCTATGCGTGAAGCAATCAACGCCGTGCTGAAGCCGAGCAAGATCACAATCTCTGAGGTTGAGGGCAAGCGAAGCCTGGAGGAAATGCGCGACTATTACAGCGAGCAACTAGACGCCACGACAAAATCCGAAACAGTTGACCGAGAAGATGTCAAATTTTGGAACGACCTCTTGCTGAAAGCTGATGAGTCGCTGAGACGATCCGAGGCACACGCCAAGAAGCTGGGCGTGGACAAGGGGGAGCTGTTGAGCCGTGGCGAAGTCGAGCGCATCATGCGGGCCATGTTCTGGGCTGGCAATGCTTGCTGTGAGAAGTTCGCCAAGCAGATAGCGCAGAAACTTAGCAACAAAGAGCCGGCGCAGATATACGACATCCTTGCACCATTGCTCACATCGCTGACAATATTTGAAGCACTCAAGAAAGTGGCAAAGCCGCCTGGTGAAGTCAACTTGCCAGATTGGGTGGTCGAGTGCGCGTCAACTGAAGAATCACAATACATAGAGCATGAGTGAGCTGCCAAACGTAAAGCGACGCGATCCAGTCGCATGGCTAGAGGCTAATGTCCAGCTGGACTATGGCAACTTCAAGCGAAGCCACCACCCGCTAATTATCGAGCCTGTCAGAATGGCAGCCAGCAAGCGTGGTGGATACGTCGGCTTGATTGGCTCAGTTCAGCACATCAAGACACTCGCCGCCCAGCTTGTGCAACTCTACGGCCTGCACACATCGCCATGCAACTCTGCACACTATGACCTCACAGCCGAGGCACTCAAAGAGTTCTCCGATGATAAGTTCGTCCCGTTGATTGACAACACCGAGACCATCACGCGCACCATCCCAGATCAAGCGTATCGTCGCACCAAGTTTTACACGTCAACGCCATACGGATATATACGCTTACTCTCAGCGGGCATCATGGCTAATCGCAACTCGAAAACGCTTGAGCGCATCACAGCCGATGAGAGCTGGGCCTACAAAGACGAGGAGGGCTGGCTTGAGCAGATACACGACAGACAAAGTTCATTCCCTTGGCAGTGGCAGATGTTCTTGCCAAGCTCTGGCCAGACAGCGGGTAGCCAGCTCGATGAGCTTTGGCGCAAGTCAACGCAGAGAACGTGGCACATTAAGTGTGATTGCTGTGGCGAGGAAATACCATACATATGGAAACTGCCGGCAGTGAATGGCAAGGTGCCACCTGGTGGCATGAGATACGCATCTAGTGAAGAAGTCATGAACGACGAGGGCTTGATTGACTGGGTGAAGCTCAGAGAGTCAGCATATTATCAATGCCAGCTTTGTGAAGGCCGTATGGATTGGAACGCGGCCGACCAAGACAGGCGCAACATGAACGGTCGCTATATCGTCATGAACGAGAACGGCGACCCAAGCATTGAGTTCTTCCATTACAATGCAATGGTTCATGTGCCGTGGCCCGAACTTGTCACCAAGTGGAAAGAGGCAACCATAGCCCGAAGCCGTGGCGACTTGTCCAAGCTAGAGAACTTTGTCAGAAAGCAACTAGCACAAGCGTGGAACGAAAGCGAATACATGACCGACGAGGTGCAAGAGAACGCTCGCGGAGGATACTTGCTAGGCCAGAAATGGGAGACAGGTGGCGAAGATCCGTTGATGTTCTGCACAGTTGACGTCCAGAAAGATCATTATTATGTCATCATCCGAGCCTGGGCCGTTATCAATGGCGTGCTAATGTCTCGACTTATCGAGCGGGAAAAGGTCGTCAGCGTGGGGCAGATTCGTGACCTAGCCGACAAGTGGCAACTCAAGCAAGGCGGTCTGAGGGGTTCGCGCGTGTTCTTGGATGGCAACTATAACACAGTGCAGGTGCAACGCATCGCCGGCGAGAACGGATGGATGGTTTTCCGAGGTGACAAGGCTAGAGACTTCAGACACAGCGACGGTTTGAGGCGCATTTATTCAGATGTGCAATATCTCGACACAGGCGAAGGCACAGCCAACGCCAAGAACGGGAGCAGATACGTCGGGCAAATTAGATTCTCCAAGAGTGCAGCGCTTAGTCGTCTGTCATTGATTCGCTCAATCAGAACGACCGAGGATAAACTTGTTTGGACATACGCCGACGACTCTGGCAGCGTGTATGAGCGACAGATCAACGCATGGCATCGCATCAGCAAGACAGCGCCAGACGGCAAGCGGTATTATGATTTCATCAACAGGGACAGCAAGGACGACCACTTTGGCGACTGCGAACAGCAGCAAGTTGTCTGCGCGGCAATGGCTGGGCTTGTCGGCGTCGATGGCGGTGGAGATGATGACGAGAGTGATGCGTAAAAATTACATTATTGACAAACGCCCCGATTTATTATTTAAATAGTTCTCACAAAATGCGCTCATTGCTTTTCACACTTTGGATTCAATCTGATAAATCCGTTTCCGCGACATTGGCGCTGCTTGAGCAGTTGACCATAGCGCAACTTGAGACCGTCCAACAAGGCGGCGCTCGTATGATTAACGCATCACTAGCGGGCAAATCGTTCAGCTATGAGATGCCAGCCAACTGGGGCGCGTTTGACTTTTCTGAGATGATTCGCCTGGCTTATAAATACATCAAGACAGGTGGCACGGGTGGGGCGCAAATGACCGAGGCACAACTTGAGGCTTATGTTTTAGACACCAATGATGAAGTTACAGACACAATCATTGCGAGAGTAAGTTACAACCAGCGAGGATAATGGCAGTCAACCCAATCAAATCAGCATACGGCAGAGCCAGCGCACGCTCTGGCAACAGCAACCCGTTCCGCTCTGGCTCAAATGAGTTTTACAGCGGTGGCCGTAATGATCAGCGCAGATTCAACACGCGCAACCTATCGCAAGACATTGCTGACATGATGACAGCACACCGACACAAGATGATGCTCGGTGATTCGCGATACATTTATCAATCTTTTTCCTCGATTGCTGGCGCAGTAAAGCAGAAAGCAAATTATGTTTACGGCGGAAGTTGGAGGCTACAATCACTCAGCACCGACACCGCATTTGCACTTGCAGTTGAGGAGGACTTTAAAAACCTCGACCAGATGTTTGATATCCGTGGGGGGAACTTTGGATTTAGAAAAAACATCTGGCGAGGTTCAAAGCTCCTTGACGTTGACGGAGACTTTTTTGTTGTTCTTACAGAGCAAAAAGACACAGGTTTCCCGAAGTTGCAATTTGTCGAAGCTCACCGCGTAGGCGACTGGGGCGACTGCTATGAGGGATATGTAAATGATTCTGAGTTTTACAAAGGGCGCAGAATCCTCACAGGCGTCATCGTTGACGACTTCATGAGTCCAATCGCTTACAGAATCAAAGACGATTCACGCAAGCGGGGCTTCCAAGACATCCCAGCAAATAGCATGGTTCACTTCACAGATATGGAGTGGTTTAGCCAGGGGCGTGGCACGCCAAGCATAGCGGCCGCCATACTGGATTGGTATGATTTATCTGAGACAAGAGACGCTCAGAAGATGAAGCAAAAAATTAACTCTATCTTGACGCTGGTTGAGTCCACCGAGTCTGGCACGCGCGACATAGGGCGCAACGCTTTAGGCATCGGAGGAGGCTCAGATGCGCCAGCAACGTCATATATGGACAGCGGAATGATTCGCATCATCAAGAATGGTGGATCACTCAAAGCACACACAGCCAACGACCCGCCAGAGGGCTGGCTCAAGTTCACGCAACTTGTCGAGCAATCGGCATTCTATGCACTAGGCTGGCGTCGTGAGATGCTAGACAGCAGTGCAGTCGGGGGCGCTGGCGTTCGTGGCTTCGCCGCTGACATTAACAAATCAATAGCAGCACGACGTGAAACGCTGGAAAGCGGATACAAGAGGCTTGCACAATACATCATTGCCAAGCGGGCTAAGATGGGCGCTTATGAACTACCAGAGGACTGGTGGAAGATTACTTTTTCAAAGCCTGCCGAGTTCACAGTTGACGAGGGACGCATGAGAAAAGCTGACCTTGAAGACCTCAGAGCTGGCGTCATCACCGCCGGCGACATCGTCGAGCGACGTGGCAGCAACTACGAAGATACAATAATCCAGCGAGCAAAAGAGCTGGCACATCTCAAGCAAGTGGCTGAAGAATACGGTCACGACATTTCTGAAATCTCTATTCTCACTAAACCTGGCGACATAATGCCAGAACAAACAAACAACCAAGACAATACACAAGATGACCAAGACATGGTATAATATAACAGCATCAGCCGAGGGTGACACTTCCGCTGAGGTTTCGATCTATGACGCCATAGGCGGGTATGAGATCAACGCAAAGCAGTTCGTTGACGAGCTGAAAGACATCAACGCAGAAACCATCCATCTGAGAATCAACTCACCTGGTGGCAGCGTTATTGACGGCAATGCAATTTTCAACGCACTGCAACGCCACGACGCAAAGATCGTTGCACACATTGACGGACTAGCAGCCAGCATGGCCTCAGTCATCGCGATGGCAGGCGACGAGATTCACATGAGCGACAACGCGCTTCTTATGATCCACAACCCGTGGACCGTAAGCATGGGCGACGCTGACGAGCTAAGAGCAGACGCCGACTTGCTTGACAAGATGAGCGCATCAATTCTTAGCGCTTACGGCCGTTCACAATATGAGCCAGAGGAAATTAAAGACCTTATGGACGCTGAGACATGGTTCACAGCGCAAGAAGCATTTGACGCTGGCTTGATCGACCACATCGACACAGGCTTGAGGGCTGCCGCATCTGACATCACAGCACTTGCTGCATCTTCAGAATTGAGCGTTCCAGCAGACAAGCAAGTCGTTTCACTCACTAAGCAAATCGAAGCAATCACCAAGACAAGCAAAGAAGTATCCGAGCAACTTGCAGAAAGAAGCGAGCGCGTCGAGGAGATTTCTGCTGAACTTGTTGACGCTTGTGCAACTGCTGAAGCAATCAAAGCTGAAAAGGCAGAGATTGAAGAAACAAACGCCGAGCTTACACAGCAAATCGAAGCTAAAGACGCCGAGATTGAAAGCATCTACGCGGAACTTGTTTCTAAGGATGCCGAGGTTGACGAAGCTAAAGACGTGACTGCTGACGCAGTTGCTCAGAAAGCTGCTGAAATCTTCCAAGTTTCAACACATGAGCCAGTTGCCGAGACAGGCGACGAGGACAACAAACAACTCTCTGCGGACGAGTTCTGGACAGAATACCACGCCATTGACGACTTGCAAAAGCGCAATGATTGGTATGTTGAGAACAAGCACCGCAAAATCTAACCCAATAATAACACATAAAACATTATGGCCAATACAATAGCCGGGGCAAACCTGGCAGAAATAGCACAAGAGAGCCTTGCAGGATTATCATCTTGCTTCGCACCTCTTTCCGCACTGACTACCGACTTCTCCGCTGACGTGCGTGATGCCGGTGCATCAGTTACCACTCGTTACCCAACCAAGCCAACAGCTGCCGACATGTCCTCTGGATATAAGACAGCTTCCGCTGACGTTGCAATGACAGCAGCAACTATCAACCTCAACACTCACTATGGATTCACATACGGATTTACTGACGTTGAGCGCAGCAAGTCCAGCATCAACCTCAATGCTCTATTCATCGAGCCAGCGCTTCAAGCACTCGGTGACAAGGTGTTTGGTGACGTATGGGACTTGATCACTGCATCAAACTTTGCAACCAGCTCAACCATCACCGCAGCCAACTTTGACCGCGATGACTTGGCTGACCTTGGCGCAACTCTTACAGACACCAAGAAAGCCCCTAAAGAGGGCCGTTCTGTCTTTGTTAATCCTAGCTACTACGCTTCACTCGTTAAGAGCTTGAACAGCGCAGAGATCCCAGGAATGACTGCTGAGAAGACTGAGGCAAGCGTTCCACGCGTTGCTAAGTTTGACGTGCATGAGACAGACCTCGCTGACGCAAATGCCGAGAACCTCGCCGCATTTGCATTCCAGCGCAACTCTCTGCTTATGGCTGGACGCACTGTTGACTCCGAGCTTGCTGCACAAGCTGGCATCGAAGTTGAGACAGTTGTTATCCCAGGCCTTGGGCTTCCTGTCCAGTTCCGTCGTTTCTACGACAGCGATGGCATCCTTTACTACAACTGCAACCTGCTTTACGGCGTTGCTAAGGGTGTTGACTACGGTGTTCGTGTAATCTCTGCTTAATCATGAAGAAGGTAAGTATCACACACCTAGTCAAGCCTAGCGGCGAAGTGGAAGTGCTTGCCGCTTCCGAGGACGCACAAGTTGCATATGACGCATTCATCAACTGCGACGCAGAGGGCGAAGTTTGCTATTCGCGCAAAATCTCATTTGATAAGCGCAAGGTAAACACAGCACCAGCGAAGCCAGCAAAGAAGGCGACGAAACGCACTAAGTAATCCACTTAATCACACAAGGCCCTCGCTGGAAACGGCGGGGGCTTTTTATGCGCTTGGCTTGATGCTTGACATTGCAAACTTGCCACTTATGATGATGGCAAGCTATGAGCGGATTTAATCAGTTTACAAAGTCATCACTCATTCATTGCATCAGAGTGATAGGAGAGCCAGCCAGCATCGGGGGCAATCAATTTCAAGCTGCATTTGATGAGTCCAGCATGGACGTAACACGCCATATGTATGGCGACGAGGACGAGGTGACAACGAGCGCAGTCTGTATCAAGTCAGCACTCAGCAACGCGCCCAGAGTCGGCGAGACGCTCATCAGAGTGCAACAACGCAAGACGTATATCATCACAGAGGTGCAGTCAGACGTTGAGAGCTACGAGATAACATTGAGAGCTAAAGATGCCTAAATATGGCAACAACAAGGTCTATGTTGACGACTCAGTATTTCAGCACAAAGCCCGCAAGCTGGCCCGCAAGCTAGGCGTTGATGAGCATCAATTCGTAAAGGAACAAACAGGCATCTTAGCCAGAGAGGTGGCAAAGATGACTCCACCGTTTGCCACATTTCCAAGCCTGTTTAAAGGCACAAGCGTCGGCACAGCGAAAGACATTAAGCAAGGCGAGTGGGCTGTATATAACGACCTGCGCAAGATTTGCTTTGTCGTAAAAAACGACGTGGCAGAGAAAACGCACAGATATGCAAAAGGCGGGCCAGTCTATCGACGAGGTGGCATTGTTGCGCCTGGCGTCATTGTCAGCATCGGAGAATTAGCGACATGGCACAAGCGCAACGAGGATTACAAGGGACGCACTAAAGAATTAAGCGTGCCACAGTTGCCGTGGGTGGGCGAGTCGTTATTTTTGAAATATGTTAAAAGCCAGCAAGCTAATGTGGGCATAGCAAAAGCGGCATTTTACAAGGCATCTGTTCAGCTTGGTGCAAAAGGTGCTGCTGTGAAAGGCATAAAGAGACATCTCGCCACCACATCTGGCGGGGGGAGAATGGCAAAGACCAACAAAGGGCCATACGGGCTGATTAGCGGGCGTGCAAAGGGCTTGTGGCACGTTCACAAGCATTTGCCAAAACTAGAGCGCAACAGGCTTATAAAGGCCGTTAAACGCCTTGAATACGTCAATAGGCAAGCAGCCAAGAGTTCCGGCTTTAAGGTGCGTTGACAAATTGCAAGTTTTAAGATATATATTAAGCCATGCCAGCCACATCAGACGAGGAAGTTTTTAATTTCGAGGGCAACCTTGAGCAGTCATTCTATGACTTCTTGCTTGATAACGGCATCGAGCTGGCAACAGCCAACGACCCACAACGCCTGGGTGATGACTTTGTGGGCGTGCAAATAGAGATCGGAGGAGTGGCGGAGGACGAGCACATGAGCGAGAAGCCAAGCGGGGATCTTGAATACGATCATTACAATTACACGGCCAGCATTACGATCCACACAGACCGCAACGAGAACGCAACGCCAGGCGCATCATTTTCACGCTATCACCGCGAGCTTGTGGCAAAGGTTCGCAATCTTCTCAGCATCTCTAGAGCGGCACAAGTCGCCAGCTTGAACGACAAGATTGATTACTATTGGATTAACAGGCTGGTAGCTAGTGCAACATCATACACAGCATACGATTCAAGCTATGACGAAACGATTCTGAGCTTCGAGGGTGACTTTTCAATCTTGACATCTGCCTGGCCTTCTTTATAAATAAAAGAGCAAACTCAAACATTACAATATTACACAATGGCAATTCCATACAATTCCGTAGCAAATCAGCCGCAAGGCTTAGAATCCGTCACAATCAACTCAATCGCCTATGTGGTTGACTCAGTTGACTTGTCAGCAACAGCACACCGCATCATTTCACGCACAGACGCAAACGGCGACCGTGGCGACTTTATGATTCGCGAAGGCTCTGACCAGATCACTGGGTCAATGACCTTGCAGCGTGCTACAGATACCACAGTTTTACCTCCAGCAGGCACAGAGTTTACCTATGACTTTGACCGCTCCGGCACTGCTTCCACTCTTGTGGTTCACAGCGTAAAAGTTAATCGCAGCAAAGACGATTTCGACACGTTCGACGTTGAGGCCGTGCTTGTAACTTATCAAGGATAATTAGATGAAGGTTAAACTCACACAAGATCACTCAATACGTGGACAGGTTGAGAAAGCCGACACCGTTGTTGACATCAGCGAAGGTGTAGCTCTTGACCTTATCAAGCGAGGCATTGCCAAGAAACTCTCAAAGCCAAAGGCAAGCAAATAATCTCATAGTAAAAATGACGTTTGGTTTCGGCCTTGCTCGCCTGTTAAAGCGGGCAAGGCTTTTTTTGTCAGAATGACCATAGAGCAACAATATCAAGAGGAAAGGGACAAGCTAGAGCTGAACAGGTCTCTTGACTGGTCAACCTTTTCGCATGAATACATTGCTGCCGGCGAAACGATTGAGCCTTTGACTGTGCAAGCATGGTTTGACTTGCTTGCTGTCAAGTCACCTATTTTGACTGATGACAAGCCATGTGTGGAATCTGTGGTCGATTACATCTGGCGCAACAGCAAGCGACGCACTACAAATCCACTCGTCAAGCAATGGCGACTTTTCTGGATACATCGCAGGGTGTCAAAAGCATTATCAAAGCCTGGCGATTCATCTGTGCTGATGATGGTAATTTTTGAACACATCAAGCACGCGTTTGATGAGTTCCCGATTGACGCATCACAGTCCACAGAAAAAAAAGTCAACTCTATGTCATCTATATCTGGTGAGGCAGCTCTCATTGATGAGATCGCTCACCGCTACTCCATTCACCCCAGCGAAGTGCTAAAAATGCCGCTACGTCGAGCGTTCACATTACAGCGCACAATAAGAACCTGCACCATACCAGATTACAAGCTATTAGAGCCAGAATCATTGCGTGCAATCAAATCAGAATATTTAAACAGTTTAAACAATGGCTAAGAGCGAAATCAAAATGAAAATGTCGCTGGATTCATCTGGCGTCAAGAGGGGCCTAGCAAAAGCGTCTGCCAGCATACGAAACTTCTCGAGCCAAGCAATGGAGCGTTTGGGAGCAGTCGCAAGACTTGCATCAATCGGACTTGTGGCGGCATTTGTGGCGTTTTCTAAAAAAGCCATTGACCTTGGGTCTCAGTTATCAGACATAGCCATTTCAACAGGCTTTGCAACGGAACAGTTCCAAGTATTTAGAGGGGCCTTAATTGACGCAGGTGGTAAAGCTGAGTCAATGGAAAAGGCTATTAACAATATGCAAAAAGCCGTTGTGCAAGGAGGTGAAGGCATGACCACATTTACCAGAGCATTTGACCGGATCGGCTTGAGCGCTGAGACACTGCGCAACCTTTCACCAGAGGAACAGTTCCAAACTATAGGGAAGGCTATTGCTGGCGCTGCCGATCAACAAGGCGCTTACACATCAGCAATGGAAATATTTGGAACAAAAGTGGCTCCAAGAATGATGGAAGTTTTCAAAAGGCTTTCTAGTGATGGATACTCCAAAATGGCCGATGAAATCAGGGAGACTTACGGCATAATGGATGCGCAGACACAGGCATCATTAGATAAAGCCGCCGACAGGATAGAACAATTCAAGCAAAAAGTTACCATCAGAGTTGGTCAACTCATATCGGGGGCAAATAGCCACGCTGCAATAAAAGAGTTTGGCACTAGGTTTTTAATTGAGATTTCACACATTAAAGAAAATTTATTGAACGCCATTATTGATGCAGCGATTGCGTTTCCAAGAGGTGTAATGGCTGGGCTTGATACGATAAGAAGTAAAATGATGGGAGATGCCACTACGTTCGCAGAACACTACGCACATATAGTGGAGCAAACAAAAGACTTGGATCAATTCAAGGGGGTCTTTGATGATAGCGAAAACAGAAAGGTATTGACCGAAACTGCAAACACTTATGCAGGTTTAAATACGTTAGCAGCAAAAAGAAATACCACCGAGAGGGGGACGTCGGATGTGCTAGACGAGCAAGCAGAAAGATTACAGAGACAACAAAATAATGCCATTGCACTTGCAGAGGCAAAAGCATCTGGAGATCAAAATATGATTCAGCTTGCTAATAAGCGGATAAGCAAAGAGGCTAGAATCAACGCATTAAAAAAAGCGACCAAATTAGGTGATGAGGAAGTTCTTCGTATTGTAGAGCAGCAAATTGAGCAAGAGCAGAAAAAGAAGGCCTTGCAAACCGATCTCATCAACGCCCAAATCTCTGGCAATACAAAAGCGATTACGGCAGCCGAAAAGAAAATAGCACTAGAAGAAAAGGCGCTTGAGATTGCAGAGAAAACGGGTGAAGAATTTCACGACGCTGTCATTTTAGCTGAGAGAGTATTACAGCACGAAGCAGGGCCAGATCTCAATCAGTCTGGATTTGTAACAAGAAAAGAGCAGAGGGAGTTCGACCGGCAGCAAAAAGAAATTGCCAAGCAGAATAAAAAGGATCAACACGAAGAAAAAATGAAAGAGATGCGCGAGGGTGGAAGCCTAAGAAACGTATCCAAGCAAAAGCGTGAAGAACTGCAAAACAAAATCAAAGAGCGCAAGCTCAACGAGAGGCAAGACAAAGAGAAACAGCGCAAACTTGAGGATCAAGCGAGGCGTGAAAGGCTTGACCCAAGACGCAAACAAGAGCGACTCAAGCAAGAGAAGGCACAAGAGGAGGAAAAGAAACGAGGAGCAGAACGCAAAGCCGCTGCGAAAAAGGCAGAGGAACAACAAAAGCAAGTTGACAATAACCCAGTTGTTAAAGGTTTAAAGCCTGTTTTAGATAAGCAATTAACAGAACTTGTAAAAATTAACAAAGCACTAAACTGCGAAGGATAACATGAGCATACCATACACACAGGCCAGCATGGCCAACGTCAGAGCCGTTGAAGGGACATTCATCAGCTACCCATTCCTCGATGATGGCGACACCACGACAAAGGTTTACAACATGGTCTGCACGCAACGTGCCAGCGATTACAACGCTGCACAGATAGCGCTTGATGATCCAATGACAAACGCCACCACGGCAGGCGTTATTGAGCTGCCATTTACTGGCGACTCGTCAGCTTATTTTGTCGGAGACACAGGACACACAGACAGCCCTGGTGGCATGGTGCAATTTAGCCGCAAGTTTGCCAACATACCACAATCGACGAGGACATCATCCGGCTCAATCAATCACACGTTCCCAGGCATTGGTGGATTCATAGCAGGCACAGCGCAAGAGTCGTCAGTCAGTGCTGTATCAATGACGGCAGGCACTCAAGGCATAAAAATCACAACAACGGACACCATGACGCTGGTGGCAGGTGACAAGATTGAACTGTTTTTAAAATACAACGACTCTGGCGACGATTACGTTCACGTTATTGATGCTCAAGTTTTTGTCACCAGCGTGGTTGACACTAGCAACTTTTTAGTGGACATCGGCAGATATTTCGATGCTCAGACGACGCTCAATCTGGTGCAGGGATATGTTGACTTGCCGACAACGCCAACACGGCCAGCGTTGCAACAGAACTGCCCATTGATTGAATCCACATCTTACATCTTACCAGGCACAACCGCCGGCATATCTAGCGCTGAGGACATTGTTCTGCCTCCAATATTCGCACCATATAAAATCGTAGTGGCAGAGGGATCGCCCACAACATGGAACAGGGTAAACGTCTTAGACTCTAGCACGCACCCGACAGCCAACCAATATGATACTATCATGACGAACGGCGAGCATATCATCACGGGTGGATCGCTGTCCACATGGATGGGCAACATCATGAAGCAAACCACACAAAGCGTTAAAGCGTTATGAATATAGAGAAAACAAAATGCTGCATTCCTAAGAAAAAGAAAATCAATGAAATCATTGATGCGTTGAATCCATTGCTCAATATTGAGCTAAAACGAGGATCATATCTTGATGTGCAATATTCACAGAACAACGTCGTGCTGACTATACCAGACGAGAACCTACTTCCAGACGGGTATGAGGAGGAGCTTCTTGACGTGGTTGATGCCAGCAACACAGCAGGGCAAAGATACTTTTTAACTAGGTCAGCATAATGCCAATACTCCGAGCAGGCCCGTGGGGCAACCTTAGCGACAGCTTCCAGAATGTGCCTGTTGATACAGGTGCTGACGACCTGACGATCTACCCTGTCAACTGTGCCAAAACCAACTGGGCAAGCGGTCAGGCTTGGGGTGCGTATTATGAAGTGTATGGATGCTGCACGCCCGCGACAGTGAACATTACTGGTGCGATATTATCAACAATGACTAGGCGCGACATATATTGCGACTATGAGGCTGATTATATTGGAACGCCTCCCACGTATACTGACCAATATTATCAACTGCTCACGTATTTCAAGAATAGCGGCACGTGGAATTTATACTGGCAGGGGTATTATGCTTATGGAGACGCATATCTAACAAATAATGACCCGTGTGATCCCACCGGCACTTACGTGAACTATTATGGAGGCAACCCCATTGTATCTACACCCTAATGAAATTTTTACACATACCTAAAACAGGAGGCACGAGCACATGGCAAGACGAAATGAAGCCAGAGCTGGTGGCTATTATAAACGAGCGGTTTGCTGACGACTTTGAACACCTTAACTATGAAAGGCTAGGATAATGGCGGGCGTGGCAGCACTCAGCGAGGATGTCGACGGTTCTCCAATTAGCTACAAGTTTTGCTATCAAGCAACGGCAAGCTTCGGCATCACGCTGAACTGGGAGTTTACCAGCACCCCAACCAGCCCAGCCATGACCATCACATACCAAGAGATTGGCGGTTCACCGGTGGCAGCATCAGCCCCAACGCCAGGCACAACGGGCACATTCACCGTCACGCTGCCAGCCTCAACCTTCTGCTATGTGCTCGTAGAGGCAGAGGGAGATGGCGGCACACTCACCACCTCGCTATCATAGCAGCATTGACATTCGCCACAATTTAAGATACAAAAATACAAGACCATGCCAGACATATTCATCAATACACAGCGACCTGTAGACCGCTCTATCGTGGCGGGCATCAACCAGCCCCAGCGTGAAGCTCCAGTAGGCGCATTCGTTGCTGGCAGCACATACGACACCAATCTTTACTTCGTCCTCAATGATGGCACTTATGACGCAGCCAGCGGTGCAGCAGGACAAGATGTGCAGGTTGCCATAAGCACAATTTCCGAGCCTGAATCTGGCGATTTTACCCTTACAGATGGAACCGACACCACAGCCGCCATTGCCTACGGGGCTACAGCGCAAGCCGTAGAGGACGCTCTCAATGCCTTAAACACCGACACTGGCCCCAATGGTAGCCTTGTGGACGTGGTAAAGCAGAGCAATACGCAATACACCGTTACGTTTAGAACGTTAGGCGCTCAGACTGCCATCAGCGGCAGCACAGTATCACTCTTCCCAGAGAGCACACCAACGGGCTCCATCGCTGTCACAGGTGACAGCAGCACCTACGCTCAACAGGTCATCGAGCTGACACGCCAGCCCGCCATCTATCAGCAGACGTGGTCAACCATCACAAACGGCTTCAATGGTGAGCTTGCGCTCAACACGACGCGCCTGCTGCAATCGCTGGTCTTGGAGGCTGGCGAGCCGTTTTACATTGAGGTAAAGCTCAATGGCGAAACGGTAGCGCGTGAGGTTGTGGGCATGGAATTATCCACAATGCCAGCCAGCGCGTTTAGCGGTGTAGCAATTAAATCATTGCTGGATCAATTCGCGGCCGACCCTTTAACCAACTCGTATTTCGATGCGGTTGCTTGGGCTAATGCCCTAAGTGTAGCCATTGGCGCGGTGACTAGCGTTAACGGGCAAACCGGCGCGGTGCTAGTTGCCACAGTCGAACAGGGGGCGCTAGCCGATACAGCGGTGCAACCAGCAAGCACGGACACGCTAACGAATAAAACCATTGCCGATATTTCAAACAATGTTCACGCCGACTTGATACATCTACACGTTAGGGCAAACGAAGCAATCAGCAAAGGGCAAGCCGTTAAATTTGACAGTTACAACCAAGGGCAAAACAGCATTGAAGTATCTCTTGCTGACCAAGCAACTGACATTTCGATCGGCCTAGCTCAAGGCGACATGGCTCTGAATGAGTTAGGTTTAGTTGCGACATCGGGCGTGCTTGAAGATGTGGACACTAGCGCCTTTACTGAGGGGGCAATACTATATGTGAATGGGAGCGGCGACTTACAAGAAACCGAACCAACAAGCGGGTTTTCACAACCGATTGCTTTATGCCTAAGAAGCAACCAGAACAACGGGGTGCTTGATATCCTGGCTGATTATCCAAAGCAACCCGCAAGCGATGTCCGCAACGACTCAACAGTAACGGGGGCAACTGTGAAAGATGCGCTCAACTCGCTTGAAACTTTAAAGCAAAACATTCTTTCAGAAGGTGCTTTTGTTGACGGCGATAAGACTAAACTGGACGGCATTGAGGCGGGCGCAACAACAGACCAAACAGGTGCAGAAATTAAAGCCGCTTATGAGCTAGAAGCAAACGCTTTCACGGATGCACAATTCACCAAGCTGGCAGGGATAGAAGCGGGGGCGCAAGTAAATATTGACTTGTTCGGCTTTGCATTGTCCGATGAAGAAACCGCCCTGACTACAGACAACGGCATAATACTAGATATGCCGCATGACCTAACAATAACTAGGGTATATGCATCACTTAGAACCGCTGGCACTACAAGCGCAACTGTGGTTGAAGTATTAGACGGCGTGACGGCGGTGCTTGATTCTAGCTTGAGCATAACGGCGGCAACCACTAACGCCGAGACATCATTATTCAACGGGGCGGCGGCAAGTTATACCATGAGCAAGGGTGATAAGCTTACCATACAGGTCACCGCAGTTGATTCAGCAGGGACAGACGCAGGGATAAAAGTATTTTTAGAAGGAACACGATAATGACTTACACAGTATACAACTCAACCTCTCAAGAGGTAATAGCATCTGGCAGACCTTGGCCTACTAACGACTCAGAAGTCCCACCGCCGGGTTTACCAGCGGATGTTTATTTGTTGTTAGAACAAAACGGGGCAGACCCAGACTATGACCCAGCGACTCAAAAGCTTGGCGCTTATGGCGCTCGCGTGATGGACATCGTAGCAGGAACAGCAACCCAGACCCGCGAAGTATTGCAACTGACCCCAGAAGAATTAGCCGCAAATGCTAGAGAACAAAAAAGGCAAGCAATGGCCGATTCTTGGTATGCAACGCCCGGCTATATCCAAGCGAATTATACATACCTTTACCTGACGGCGGTTGATTGGCTAGACCAAGACCGAGACGACCTTGCGCTAACTATTGTTGAAGATGCAGACCCATTATTAAGCATCTCAAGCGACCCTGAAAAGCTGGCAGTATTTGAAGCGGTAAGGTCACAAATGATTGCCGACATTCAAGCTTTGTAATGAATATTATCAACCCATATCGTTTTGCTGTCGGGTTACCACCACGTGATGATGTTAGGGTTTCTAATAGAAACTTCACTAGCGCATCAAGTGGCAGTCAAACCATTGACTGGTCGGATGCACTTGGGGTGCCAAGATTTGCTGGTTGGAAAGCTTTTGATAGTAGTATTACAACCTCATGGCTTTCTTCTGCTGGTTTGCCAGATTGGGTTTCCATTGATTTTGGTTCTGATCAAGTTGTTTATAGTATCATGTATGACGTCAGAAATGATGGGAGTGGAGCGCAATCACCGAAAAATTTTGTGGTTCAATCCTCAGATGACAACTCTAACTGGACAACTAGGTTAACCGTAACCAATGCGACAAGAACAAACGGACAACTAAATTTTAATTTAGACGACCCAGCGATTGCAAGATACTGGAGACTTTATTGCACTGCAGTCAACTCTAACGAGAACAGGGTTGGTCTTGCGGTTGTGGAATACTATTCTTAGAAGACCAAACCACCGACCGTGAAAAAACACATTTACCTGACATAATTCAAACCAATAACAAACCACCATGAACAAAATATTATCACGCTTAAAAGAAAAATCAACGTGGCAAGGCTTTATCGCCATAGCCGCATTGGCAGGACTACAACTCAGCCCAGAGAACGCAGACCTAATAGTTCAAGCTGGCATTGCACTAGCCGCAGCCATTCTAATTTTTACCACAGAACCGAAATGAAATTTTTTACCCTAACATTAATCAGCCTCGCGATTTCGTCTTGCTTGCCATTTCCAGTTTCTGTCACGCTTGGTGACGGGCAATCTATGGGGGGTGAAGCAGTTATTGACTACTCTGCAAAGGGTGTAATTGAAGTTGGTTTCAAGCCAGCTTTTGTTGACTACTCAGGCAAGTAGAAATGAGGACTATTGTAATCGACCCAGGACACGGTGGGCAAGATTCTGGAGCAGTTGGCGGTGGTCTGCGTGAAAGCGACGTGGTGCTTTCTATCGCTTACAAGGTGCGGGACATACTCAAGCGCAACTTCGATGTCTACATGACAAGAGACAGCGACACTTTCGTTTCACTCAACTACCGCAGCAGCTATGCCAACAACCTCGGCGACGTTGCTGCATTCGTCTCTATACATTGCAACTCAGCCAGCAGCACCAGCGCGACAGGCTGGGAGATATTCACCAGCAAAGGTGAAACCGAAGCTGATGCACTGGCTGCCAGCATAGGCAAACGATACGCTGCCAGGTTCACAATCCCAGCACGCGGCTTAAAGCAAGCAAATTTTAGCGTTCTCCAATATACAAATATGAGTGCAGTTCTCGTCGAGTGCTGTTTTCTGAGCAATGCAGAGGAGGCAAAGTGGATCTCCAGTGACGAGATACAACAGCAACATGCAGAGGCGATCGCCGATGGCATCATCGACCACTTCGGGCTAGACAACAAGACAGCGTTGACGTTAGAGCAGAGAGTTGCTAGACTAGAAAAGCATTTATTGATATGATTGATCCGAATACTTTAACAGAATACGGGGTGGCAGGCTTTGCCGTCGGATGTATTGTTGCCACGTCAAGATGGTTTCTTGTAGCTCTTGAAAAAAAAGACAGACTCATCGGCCGAATCGTGGAAAAGAACGAAGAGCAGAGGGAAAGATCAGAGGAGCGCCACGACACTAGCTTCAGAAAACTCAGTGATGCAATATTTGCGCTGACTAAGGAGATAGCACGCAAGAAAGATTAAAACACGCGGTGATTAGCAGCGTTATTCACCGCACCACACGCCTCCTATTTATAGGGGGCTTTTTTGTGCGTGAAAATAAATGA
>Ga0233398_1000491_pt1 | contig 20244 bp, 18 predicted proteins | sample 38DmetaG_FD_182697 | JGI IMG/M metagenome (GOLD analysis project Ga0233398, IMG submission 182697) | Seawater microbial communities from Monterey Bay, California, United States - 38D | ecosystem: Environmental > Aquatic > Marine > Coastal | place: USA: California | collected 2016-10-02
TAGAGGGCTTATATATAGATACAGATGTTTCTTTTGCTGATTTAAAGCAGACATTATTATACTTTACTAAGGAAATGTTTGGAAAATCTAAAATTCGTTTACGTCCATCTTATTTTCCTTTTACAGAACCTAGCGCAGAAGTTGACATTTACTGGGGGCTAGAAACTGAAACAGATTATAGAATAACTAAAGGTACTGGTTGGTTAGAAATTATGGGCTGTGGCATGGTAGACCCTAACGTACTTAAAAATTGTAACATAGATCCTTCTGTATACAGCGGGTATGCTTTTGGTATGGGAATTGAAAGAATAGCGATGTTGTTATATCAAATTCCAGACATTAGAATGTTTTACGAGAATGATGTTCGCTTTTTAGAGCAGTTTAAATCTGTGATGTAAGTTTGTATATCAATTCATTAAAATAATAACCAGCAACCCTTTTACTTCAGTGAAAAAAGACATTCAAATTCCGATAATAACTGGTATTGAGATGGCTGTTGTTTTTGAATACAATGATATTTACAAGACAGATGATTGGAATGTATACATTATCAACCAGAAAGATATTCATGTAGAGATGGTTGTAATTGTGTCTAAAGGGTTTAGTAAAAAAAAGCAAACCTCAATAATGCGAAAAAAAATTGATGTTTTATCTGCAAACTCCTTTGCAAAAGTTGAGTGGATGCAGCCAGAACTATTTAAACTTACCAATCAATTTCAAGTTACTTTTTTTGCTAATAATACATTATACGACAAGACATTTACTTTTAAAAAAAATACTATACGAGAAAATGATTTAAAGCTAATTCCAGAGATTAACAAAAGAGGAATTCTCGCAAAATAAATTCATACCTTGTAGAACCTTTTGTTATGAAAATAATAGGTAACAAAAAAGTATCTTTCATTGGTCTATCCGAATAAACCTTTTGAAATTTAAACTCAATAAAATTTGCTTTGTAATTACTAGAATTTATGAATAGCTTTTCTTTCTTTGACAGAGAAAACACCTTCAGAGAATTAACTTCAAAAGAATTTGATGTGTTAATTGTAGGAGGAGGAATTACGGGTGCAGGAATTGCTTTAGATGCTGCTTCTAGGGGAATGTCTGTTGCATTGGTAGAAAAAAATGATTTTGCTTCAGGAACAAGCAGTAAATCTACAAAGCTCATTCATGGCGGTTTAAGATATTTGAAACAATTTGATTTTTGGTTAGTAAAAGAGGTTGGAACAGAGCGGGCTATTGTTCATGGTCTAGCACCTCATCTAGTTATTCCAGAAAAAATGATTTTACCGTTGGTTGAAGGCGGAACTTATGGTTCATGGCTAACTTCCATTGGGCTTAAAGTCTATGACGTTTTAGCAGCTGTTGAGGGAGACGATAAGCGAAAAATGTTAAGTAAAAAAGAAGCATTAAAGATAGAGCCCTTACTTCCTGAAAATATTTTAAAAGGAGCTGGGTACTATGCTGAATATAGAACCGATGATGCTCGTTTGACGCTAGAGCTTATAAAAACATCTTTACGTTATGGAGCAAAACCAATTAATTATTTAGAAGTTACAGATTTCTTGTACGAGGGCACTAGGGTTTCGGGCGCTAAAGTGAAAGATACATTAACTAATAAAGTATTTGATATTAAATCTAAATACGTTGTAAATGCTACCGGTCCGTGGGTAGACGGTTTGCGTCAGAAAAACCAATCTAGCGCTAACAAAAAACTACGATTGTCTAAAGGAGTTCATTTAGTAGTTAATCACAATAGGTTTCCTATTAATCAATCTGTATATTTTGATATTCCTGACGGCAGGATGATGTTTGCTATACCAAGAGGGGGAAGCACTTATTTTGGAACTACAGATACCAATTATCAAGAAAACAAAAACGACGTAAGAACAAGTTTAGTAGATGCTATGTATCTTATATCTGCAGTAAATAATATGTTTGATGGCGTTTCTATTTCAATTGATGATGTAAAATCTTCATGGGCTGGTTTACGCCCTCTTATTCACGAGGAAGGAAAACCAGCCTCGGAATTGTCAAGAAAAGATGAAATTTATGTGTCCAATACTGAATTGGTTTCAATTGCTGGAGGAAAATTAACTGGGTATCGAAAAATGGCAGAACGAATTGTAGATTTAATCAATAAGAAATATTTACGCCGTTTTAATAAAATATTTCAAGAAGTTAAAACAGAAAAAATTGTGCTTTCAGGGGGTTCATTTACAAACCACCAAGAGGTTTTAAGCTACATAAAAACGATTCAAGAAAGGATAACAAAATTAGGTTTTGAAGAAAAGAATGCTGCTTATTTTGTGTATAATTATGGAAAACAAACGGATGTTATTTTAACAAAATTCGATGAATTGACGGATGTAGACATAGAACAAAGAATGATAAAAGCTGAAGTTTGGTTTAGCATTTTATACGAGTCTGCTTGTTCTCCTGTTGATTTTTTTATGCGAAGAACCGGAAGAGCTTACTTTAACATAGACAGCGTTTATAAGTATTTGAACCTTGTCTTAACAGAATTCTCGACGCATTTTTATTGGAATAATGAAATCCTTAATAAAAAGAAAGAAGAGTTGAATAAAGAACTAAAATCAATTACTTCATTTACCTAATTTTCTAACTTTTCTCGTGTTCTTCTAAATCTTTTGTAAGATCTAGATTTCTTAACGTTGGGTTTACAGCCCCTGTAACCACAACTGTTATTAATGTCATGGTGCCGCCAAAAACTACCGCGGTAACGGTACCCATTAGTTTTGCTGTTAATCCGCTCTCAAAGGCGCCTAACTCATTAGAAGACCCTACAAACATTGAGTTAACAGAAGAAACTCTTCCTCGCATTTCATCGGGTGTTTTTAATTGAAGAATTGTTTGTCTAATAACCATAGAAACTCCATCTGTGACACCACTAAAAAATAAGGCGGCTACAGATATCCAGAAGACAGAAGAAATTCCAAAAACAATAATACAAATACCAAAACCAAAAATAGCTGCTAATAGTTTCTTTCCTGCGTCTTTACTAATTGGAATATATGCTGTAACCAACATTGTTAAAAAAGAACCAATAGAAGGTGCCGCCACTAAAATACCAAAACCTTGTGGTCCTACTTTTAAAATATCTTCAGCAAAAACTGCTAGTAATGCAATTGCCCCACCAAATAAAACAGAAAACATGTCTAAAGTAAGCGCTCCTAAAATTGCTTTAGTTCTAAACACAAAGCGAACACCTTCTTTTAGGCTTTGTAAAACAGGCTCACCAATTTTTGGATTTAGGACAGGCTTTCTTTTTATTTTAAATAATACAAAGAAGGAAAAAATCACTAAGAAAAAAATCACACTCAAAGACCAATGAACGCCAATCCAATTAATAGAAAAACCAGCAAAAGAAACTCCTAAGACTCGAGCCATTTGCCATAAAGAGCTATTCCATGTTGCTGCATTTGGGTATATTTTTTTGGGAACTATTAGGGCAACTAAAGAGAAAATAATAGGCCCAAAAAACGCCCTAAGAAAACCACCAAAAAAAACAAATGCGTAAATTATATATAAAATTGTTTGTGTAGAAAGTGTGTTGCTTATTGCTTCTGATGTAACCCAAAAAAGACCAAAGCTTATTAAAGAAAAAGCAGCAATGCATAATGCTAGTAGATTTCTTTTTTCTTTTTGATCTACAATATGTCCAGCAAACAAAGCCATTGATAGAGCGGGAATTATTTCCATTAATCCAATAAGACCCAAGTATAAGGGATCTCCCGTAAGTTCATATACTTTCCACTCAATAACAATAAATTGCATTGACCATCCAAAAACTAAAGCGAATCGTACCAATAAAAAAATATTAAACTCTTTTATTCTTAATGCTGCATATGGGTCTTTATTTTTCATTTATTACAAAATACTAATATTGCTTTAGTAATGGTAGTGCTTTTTATTATATATAAAAAATGTGACTACAATTGTAGCCACATTTTTAAAAAAAGAAATATCCTTTTATTGTTATTTAGAAATAATAACTCTCTTTGTTGTGCTTCTATTTCCTTGAATTGCTCTTAATAGATAAATTCCATTTGATAGCGTTCTGGTGTTAATAGATTGATTGAACATTGACTGATTATTGCTGTTTTGCTTAGACTTAAAGACTTTTCTACCTTGTAAATCAAATAAAACTATCTCTACAGCATCATTGGATGTTGTTTGAAAGCTAACATTTATCAATCCATTAGACGGATTTGGATAAACAGCAAGATTTGACAATTCAAAAGAATTTGTGCTTAATGATGTTGCCTCTAAATTTATTTCTTGATTTGCTAACCAACCATTTAATGAGTTGGTTATATCAACTTTAAATTGATCATTAAAAAGTGATGTTTGAGTATTTGAGTAAGCAACATTCCCTGTATCTATATCTGCTTGTGTAAATGTTCCTCCTGTAGATAAAGCAACTCCATTTTTTATAATCTCTCCTTTTGTTGGAGCTACAACAATCGTATACGTTTGTTGTTCTGCAGTTTCTGAGTCTGATGATGCAGTCATATCAGAGCCTGTAAAAACCGTACTTCCGTTTGCTGTTATAGAAACAGTACTAGAAGAAAAAGTTGGTACAGATGTATTTGCCTCTGCAGTACAAACTGTAATAGTTGCACCATCTAAGCTTCCTGTGGTAAAAGTTCCTCCGTTTTGGAATGTGTTGTCATTTGCTACCAGCAACCAAGTTCCTAAAGAACTTTTTCCTGCGGAACTTCCCAAATTTTGTGAAGGTTTAACTGTTCCTGAAATTGCTGGATCTGCTGTTCCACAGACCAAATCTTGTCCATTATCGTCAAATATAGCCCCTGTAACATTGGCTACTTGATCACAAACATTTTCTAATAAGACTGTAGTGTTTGCGCCTAATGCTTCTGGCTCTTGAATCAAAACTTCCAATTCTCCAACAGCAACGTGTGATATATCTACATCAACTTTTAATCTACTAATTGTTAAATCGTCTGTAATCTCTATTGGTAAAAAGGCTGTTACACTGCTTCCTCCCCCTAAACGCCCAGTATCGTCAATTTCTCCATCTCCATCTTGATCAGTAAACTCACCTATGTAAGTGTTTGAACAATCCTCTGTATTTGCTGTTTGAAAACTATAAACAACTGGTGAAGTTGCCAATCCACACTGATTGGTTGGGTTTACCCTCCAGTAATAAATACTGTTTTCTGCTAAACCTGATGCTGTAAATTTTAACTCTGTTTGTGTTGAGGTTGAAATAATATTTGTAAAAGAAGGATTATCTGAAAGCTCAACGGTATACGACTCTGCATTTATATTGTCTGCCCATTCTAATTCTATTTCAGGAAATAAAACTCCTGCTTCTGCGTTTGTTGGTGAAGATAGAGACATTGGGTTCTCTGTAAAGTCTGGATGTACAACTCTTAACTCTACTTTTTTAATCTGAGTTTCATCTCCGTTAGTTGCGGTAACTCTCAGGTCATATATTCCAGCATCAACACTTTCAAGATTTCCAACAGTCATAATAACCTCTCCATTTGCACTTATTGATGAGGGAGAAAATGACGCTGTTGCACCTCCTGGCAAATCATCAACTGAAATTGTAGTTGTTGTCTCAATTTGTTGTGTGTAATCAAATTTAAACTCTGCATCTTCTGTAGAGCACTGAATAATAGAAGGGGTTGTACTTGTTAAATTTATATCAGACAAAGAACCTGTTACAATTAAAGAAAAATTTTGCAAATCGTTTACTAGTGTACCTTTGTGAGAAATTGTAATGGTGTATTCACCCGATGCATCTGCTATATCTATTCTTTCAAAAGGATCCACTAAATTATCACCTAAATCATTTGTGTTTACAGAGGTTAATTTCCAAGGTAAAAATTCTGTTGTTTCATCATCAATTACTTGAGAAACTCTGATGTCTAAATCATTTACTAAAGCGGGTGTAGGATCATTCGCAATACCGCTTGCTATCTCTCCAGCTACGTCTGTCCATGAGATAGATAATTTTAATGGGTTTTCTCCATCAGACTTAACATTCATAATAAACGTGTCTTCATTTTCTAATGTTAATTCTTTTACAACACTTGCAAAACCAATTTTATTTAGTGTTTCTGCTGCAAATTTTGTGTTTAAAAGACCCCATCCTGTTGTAGCGTCTGGACCAATAAGTGATTGAGTTGGTGAATTTGAATTATCTGGTGTTATATCATCTGCCGTGTGAAGAGCTAATCCTTTTAAGGTTGCTGCTTTCATAAACGAACCGAAAATATTACTGTGATGTTGTTGTAATAATAACAATGACCCCATAACATTAGGACCGGACATGGACGTTCCTGTATATGAACCGTAACCAGTAGAGTTATTTGTTGGTGAATAAAGGCCAGATCCGTTACCAATGATGTCTGGTTTTACCCTTAAATCATCGGTAGGCCCTTCTGAACTTCCGTTGTTTCTATTCATAGAAACCAAGTTTCCATCTTCATCTATTACTGCGTCTTGACCATTAGCAACTGTTAAATTATTTTTAGAGGGTGACATTCCGCTTAATTTATCAAATAAATTATTACCCTCTAATGGCTCTCCATTTGAGGATCCATCACCTCCGTCGTTACCCGCAGAAACCACTTGTAAATAAAAAGGAGCGTTATACATAATGTCATCAAAGTCTCTTGCGTCATACAAATAAGCTCCAATATCTGCATCTGCTAGGGCAGATAAATTATAACCGTAGGAGTGGTTTGACAATAACATCCCTTCGGCTGCAGCTGCAGTTGCTTCTGGAACATCTTGATTCCATCTAAACGATACTCCATTTGCTTGAGGAGCCATTCCTTTTGCCTCAGGCACAATTCCTGCTGCTAGAATAGTACCCGTAACGTGTGTTCCATGGTCACTATATTGGTTTTCTTGATCTCCTATAATAACCCTGTCATCTCCGCCTGGGCCATCAAACTCTTGGTGTTCTGTATATACCCATCCGCCATCCCAAATGTGCGCTGTCATTCCTTGCCCTTCTAAATCTAAACCAAGACTTCCTCCTGAATTTAAGTGATTTACTCTAGTTGATATTGCCGCATTTTGGTTTAATGTTTTATAATACACCGGCTGATTATCTTTACTTAAAGACATCAGTTCATGAAAAGATCCGTTTTCGGTAAATGTGATAGGCCAGCCTTTAGTTTGAGCCATCTGTAACGCTTTTTCTTTTGCTTCAGTGACTCTAATTTTTGAGGACTCTTCTATACTTCTTAGATTAACTAAGTTCGTTTCTTGTTTAATTTTCTCTATTTGTTTTTTTGTTTGAGAAACAACGATAATCGATGACAAGAATAAGAAAAAAAATGCTATTTTTTTGAAGTAATTTTTTATCATTTTTTTGTGTTTAAAAGTATTCAATTTATTTAAAAAAGTCAATTAGTTTTGTTTTGCAACTAATTGGTTGACGGGGTTTTGTGTTATTTTCCAGCGAAGATAACACTTTGATTTATATTATTTTATTTTTTAACATTATGCATTATTTCTTCATATCCATCAGAATGGCAAATGCTTGATTAATATCTTCCTCTTTAACCACTAGTGTCATTTCGTTTGTTGTAGATATTATTTCTTGCAAGGGTATATTAGCCCACGCAAGTTGTTTTAAAATGAAATAATATACCCCTGGTTGTTCTAAATTTTCTTTTGGTAATTTAATTGTAATTGAGGCTAAATTCTTGATGTTGTGAATTAACTTTTCTTTAATAAAAAACTCTTTTACATACGGCAACATTGCTTCACCTACAACAACATTTGTTTCGAAAATACCTTGTGAAACAGTAATAAATGATTCACTATTATTAGCGGCTTCATTTAAAATTCTTGCAATCTCCTTAAAGAGTGTACTCGAATTCTTAAAGGTAAAATCACTAAGGTCTGAGCGTACAATAAAATCACCCAAGGAGAGAGTAAATTTTCTTATATTTTTTCTTATCCTTAGCTCATTTGCTGGGGAAAGTCTATTGATAGCCATCATAACAGCACCAACCTTTACTTGTTTATTTAATAAGATTGAAACTTCTGGAAGAATAACTCTAGCTAAAGAAGAAACATTTATAAGTCTTTCGTTTAGTGCTTCCTCTAAAAAAGGGGTTTTTCTAATTGTGCTTTCAACCGCTTCTTGAATTGTTTTCACTGTAATTTTATTTTTTACGCGCTTTTTTAGAATGTTAATCTATTTGTTTTGTTAGCTCTTCAAAAACTCTTTTTGCGTCTTTTCCTTTATAAAGAACAGAGTAAACTGCATCTATTATTGGAGTTACCGCACCATTCTCTTCTTTTATTTTTTTTGCGCTTTTAGTTGCATAATACCCCTCGGCCACCATACTCATCTCTAACATTGCAGATTTAACTGTGTAGCCTTTACCGATCATATTGCCAAACATTCTATTTCTACTAAAAGTAGAATACCCTGTAACTAACAAATCTCCGAGATATGCTGAATTATTTATATTTCTTTTCATTTGATGAACTTTCTTTATAAAACGGTTCATCTCTCGTATTGAGTTGCTCATAAGTACAGACTGAAAGTTGTCTCCATAACCTAAACCATGTGAAATACCTGCTGCTATAGAGAAAATATTTTTTAACATTGCTGCATACTCTGTTCCTATAATATCGTCTGATATTTTAACACGTATGTATCTGCTTTTTAAACGTTCTCCAACCTTCTTTGCTTGGTCTTGATCTTGGCACGCAATTGTTAGATAAGAAAGTCTTTCCATGGCAACTTCTTCTGCATGACATGGGCCTGTTATTACCCCAATATTCTTGTATGGAATATTATAATTTTTAAAGAAATGTTCTCCAACAATTAAACCGGACTCAGGAACAATTCCTTTAATTGCTGAGAAAACTACTTTATCAGTTAAAGGAGAGGTTAGCTTTTTTAATTCTGATGTTAAAAATGCTGAAGGAATTGCAAACACTAAAATATCGTAATCCTCTACTGTTTTATTTATGTTGTTTGATAAAATCAACTGATGAGGATGAAGTTCTGCGGAGCTTAAATAATTTGGATTGTGTTTATTTAGTTTTATATGTTCTGCAGCATATGTGCTTCGCATGTACCAGCCAACAGTCTCTAGGTTTTCACACAACATTTTCACAATAGCCGTTGCCCAACTGCCTCCCCCAAGAACTGCTACTTTTTGCTGATTGTTCATTCTAAATTTTTAAATATTTTTTCAAAAGTAATAATTCTTAAATCTAATATCTATTACTAGGTTGATTTATTATATTTGTTTTAATCAATACCATTATAATGACCGTACAAATAATAAATAAATCTAAACATCAAACACCTTCTTACGAAACCCTTCTTTCTGCAGGAATGGATTTACGTGCTAATATCAGTGAGTCAATAGGGTTAAAGCCTTTAGAAAGAGTAATTGTAAAAACTGGTTTGTTTATTGCGTTACCTGCTGGTCTGGAAGCTCAGGTAAGACCAAGAAGTGGCTTGGCTGCTAAAAAAGGAATTACTGTATTGAACAGCCCAGGAACTGTAGACGCAGATTACAGAGGGGAAATAGGGGTAATATTGGTTAATTTGTCTAATGAAGACTTTTTAATAAAAGACGGGGAACGAATAGCTCAATTAATAATAGCTAAACACGAACAAATTACCTGGAAAGAGGTTTCTGTTCTAGACAAAACAAAAAGAGGTGAAGGTGGATTTGGAAGTACTGGTGTATAAAAAAACCACCGTTAGTACAGTGGTTTTTTATTGGAATTCTATATTACTGATTATCTATAGCTTCTTTAATTTTAACTTCTAATTCTTCTGATAAATCTGGATTATCTTTTATTAATGATTTAACAGCGTCTCTACCTTGTCCTAGTTTAGTTTCTCCATAGCTAAACCAAGACCCACTCTTTTTTACAATTCCAAGCTCTACACCAATATCTAAAACTTCTCCAACTTTAGAGATACCCTCACCGTACATAATATCAAATTCTGCTATTTGAAATGGTGGGGCAACTTTGTTTTTAACAACTTTTACTTTTGTTTGATTACCTATTACCCTATCTCCATCTTTTATTTGTGTTCTTCTTCTTATGTCTAACCTTACAGAGGCGTAAAACTTTAATGCATTACCTCCTGTGGTTGTTTCGGGGTTACCAAACATAACTCCTATTTTTTCACGTAGTTGATTTATAAAAATTACAGTACATTTTGTTTTACTTATTGTCCCTGTTAACTTACGAAGAGCTTGAGACATTAAACGGGCGTGAAGACCCATTTTTGAATCACCCATTTCTCCTTCGATTTCTGATTTAGGTGTTAAGGCGGCTACAGAATCTATCACAACAATATCGATTGCACCTGATCGAATTAAATTGTCTGCTATTTCTAAAGCTTGTTCTCCATGGTCTGGTTGTGATATAATTAAGTTATCAATATCTACACCTAGATTTGAAGCATAAAAACGGTCAAAAGCGTGCTCTGCATCTATAAAAGCAGCTATGCCACCTGCTTTTTGTGCTTCTGCTATTGCGTGAAGTGTTAGTGTTGTTTTTCCTGAAGATTCAGGACCATATATTTCTACAACCCTTCCTCTGGGGTAACCACCAACTCCTAAGGCTAAATCTAGACCTAAAGATCCTGAAGAAATTGCTTCCACCTCCTCTACAACAGAATCGCCCATTTTCATAACAGAACCTTTACCATAAGTTTTATCTAATTTGTCTAATGTTAATTGAAGCGCTTTTAATTTTGCTTGTTTTTCTTTATCTTTTGACATAAATCTAGTTTATTTTTTCTGTTTGTATTTCAGTATCACAAGGTACAAAATTTGAATAGTTTTTTTTATCAGAAAAAGATTATTTTTGATTCGTTTTATTATTTTAATGGGTACTCACAGACACTTTATATTTCATAAACCTTACGGAACTATTTCTCAGTTTATAAATCCTAATAAAAGGAAAAAAAAACTGCTCGGGGAGCATTACAATTTTCCTAAAAAAACAATGGCTATTGGAAGATTAGATGTTAATTCAGAAGGGTTGCTCCTTTTGACTACAGATGGAAAAATAAGTGAATTTATAAGAAGTAAAAAAATAGAGAAAGAGTATTATGTACAAGTAGATGGTAATATTACAGAAGAAGCGGTTAAGAAGTTAAGACAGGGTGTTGAAATAGGTTTTGATGGAAAAAAGTATATAACAAAGCATTGTAATTGTTCAAGTATAAATAAACCTAATTTTAAAAATAGAACGCAAAAAATTAGAGATGATAGGCATGGTCCAACTAGTTGGATTTCTATAACTATAAAAGAAGGCAAGTTTAGACAAGTTAGAAAAATGACCGCAGCTGTGGGTTTTCCAACCTTAAGATTAATAAGAGTTAGAATTGGAAAAGTTTTGCTAGAAGGAATTAATTTAGGAGAGGTAAAAGAAGTAAAAAGTTTTATTTAGCATTTCAACATTTTAATGTGAGGAATATCATCTTCTAAATATTGTTCTCCTTTTTGAACAAAACCTAAGTTGTTGTAAAAATTTATAAGATATGCTTGAGCTGAAATTAAAATTTCTTTTTCTTTGAATTTTTTTTCTATAAACCCTATTGAGTTTTGAACTAGATGATCTCCATATTTAAATCTTCTATATTCTTTTTTCACTATAATTCTCCCAATGCTTGATTTTGAAAAATAATCTCCTGGTTTAAAAACCCTTGCATAAGCTATTAATTTTGAATCTTTATACCCTAACACATGATATGCTAATTGATCTTTTCCGTCTAAATCTAAATAAACGCAATCTTGTTCTACTACAAAAACCTCAGATCTTAATTGTAAGACGGCATACAAATCTTGAGTAGATAATTGATTAAAATCTTTTATTTCAAAATTTAACTCAGACATCCTGTAATTTTATCAACTCTTTGCTGGTGTCTACCTCCCTCAAACTCTGTATCTAGAAAAACTTCTACCATTTTTATTGCTTGAGGAATGGAAGTAAATCTAGCTGGTATACATAAAATATTTGCATTGTTATGTTGTCTTATTAATTCTACTATTTCTTTTGTCCAACATAAACCAGCTCTTACCTCTTTATATTTATTTGCTGTCATAGCAACGCCATTTGCACTTCCACATATTAATACTCCTAAAGAAGATTTTTTTGAAACAATATCTTTTGCTACAGGATGAACAAAATCAGGATAATCAACACTACTATTTATGTCTGTTCCATGATTGTTTACTGATATATTTTTACTTTTTAAAAATTCTACAATAGCAAATTTATAATCTGTGCCAGCGTGATCATTCCCTATAGATATATTCATAAATTACTTATATAATATTAATAATAAAACAAAAATACAAATAGATAGGGTTATCAACAGTTGTAGAATTAGTATTTTAAAAAAATATTATTAACTTTTTGTTTATCAATTAATTAATGATTTTACCGTAATTGTTAAGAACTAACAACAATCTTTTAAAAACAAATTTTTATAATCCATTTATTTTTTTAAGTAAACTATTAATTAAAATAATCAAAATAACTTTTCATTTTTTAATACGTATTTATAAACATTTTTAATAGGGTAAAAGAAGAGTTATTAACTATTAATTAATTAAAAATTATTGTTTATATTTTAATACATACATGTTAATAAATAGAAAAATTAATTGATTTAAAAGAGGTTAACTATCTAATAAGATGTGAAAGGTTTTTAATAAGTAACAAAAACAAATTATATAGTTCTTTTATATATTAACTATTCACAATATATAATGTTAATCATATAAAAAATTTTAAATAATTAAAACAAATAATAATAATATAGATTGTTAATAAAATCCTGCTATGGAATTAAAAATTGAATAGCGCTAGGTATGATAGATATATTAAAACTATTAATCCCTATTATTTCCCCATCTGCTTCTATAAAAGAGCTATTATTACTTATATTTTTTACAATTATCTTTTTTGTTTTGTAGTTAATCACTTTTTTATGATTTACTATTTTTCCGTTATATAGATTAGGTATATTAAATAGTAATTCAAAGAAAGAAAAATTTTTTACTACAGTTATATCAAGTAAACCATCCAATGGGTTTGGATCCTTTGTTATCTGTAAGCCTCCACCAGAAAACTTACACAAACCTACAAGTATCATTAAACATTTTTTATTTAAAGAAAGATTGTTTATTATAATTTCATATTTTTTTTTTTTATAAAAAAACAAACTATACAAACCACTTACTGTAAATGCTAATGATCCTATTTTTTTTAAGTAATGTAAGTTTTTAACAACATACCCATCATAACCTATTCCCGAAAGGTTATTAAAGTATTCTTTCTTTCCACTCGATAATTTTATACAGCCTATATCTTGTAAAATTGTGGTATTTTTTACAATTATACTAATAGACTTTTCAATTGAATTAGGAATATTATACGTTTTTATCCAATCATTACCAGTTCCTAATGGAATAACTCCAAGTTTTATTTTAGATGTTTTTATATATCTTTGTTTCATTATTCCGTTTACAACATGATGTAAAGTTCCATCACCTCCAACAGAAATAATATTCATATAACCTTGTTCAATAGCTTTATCAACAAGAATTATTTCGTGTTTTCTGTATTCTGTGAAAGAATAAGAAAAATTAATATTTTTTAATTTTAGAAAGTGAGTAATAATTTCCCATGATTTTTTAAAATTAGTATTACCAGAAGAAGGATTAACAATAATAAAAAATGAATTTAACATAGATAACATTATAAGAGTAATATGTAAGAATGAATGATAATTATTTAATTCTCTTACTTACATATATAATTTTGTATTTTTCTAAAAATATATAAAGATTAAAGATTTATGAGTAGAAAGAAAAAAATTTACAAAAAAAAAGGCAAAATAATAAAAAATTTAACCAAAAACATATTTAAAATACTTAACACAGATTCTAATAAACATTATAATTATAAACAAATATCTGCCAAACTTGGTGTTTCTGATACTGATGGTAAAACCCAAATCCTTCAAAAACTTGTAGAATTAACAGGATCTAAAAAAATTAAAGAAATAGATAGAGGAAAGTTTCAAATAAATAATGATAGAAAATATCATATAGGAACTTTAGATATTACATCAAACGGTAACGGTTATTTTATATCAGATGATTTTGAAAAAGATATATTTATTCCTTCTAACAATTTAGGAAAAGGATTACAGAATGATACAGTAAAAGCTTACATATACAAAAGAAACAGAAGTAATAAACAAGAAGCAGATATTGTAGAAATTATTGAAAGAGATAAAACATCTTTTGTGGGTGTTTTACAATTAAATAAAAATTTTGGTTTTGTTATCTGTGATAACAATAAAATGTATACCGATATTTTTGTCCCTAGATCAAAAATAAATAATGCAGATCATGGAGATAAAGTTCAAGTAACAATTACTGACTGGCCCGAAAACTCAAAAAACCCATTTGGTAAAATCACACAAGTATTAGGTAAACCAGGAGACCATAATACAGAAATACATTCAATTTTATTAGAGTATGGTTTACCCTACGAGTTTGAAAAAGAAGTAGAAGAAGAGGCTAATAAATTATCTTTAAATATCACTAAAGAAGAGATATTAAAAAGAAGAGATATGCGTCAAGATTTAACATTTACTATAGATCCAAAAGATGCAAAAGATTTTGATGATGCTTTATCTTTTAAAAAATTAGATAATGGAAATTTTGAAATAGGAATTCATATTGCTGATGTATCCCATTATGTTCAACCAGATACAATATTAGATACAGAAGCTTTCAGTAGAGCAACATCTGTTTATTTAGTAGATAGAGTTGTTCCTATGTTACCTGAAATTTTATCTAACGGTGCTTGTTCTTTACGTCCAAATGAGGAAAAATTAACTTTTTCTGCTGTATTTGAGATAAATAATAAAGCTAAAATTATTAATAAATGGTTTGGTAGAACAGTTACTTACTCTGATAAAAGATTTGCATATGAAGAAGCTCAAGCGATCATAGAAACTAAAAAAAATCACGTACCTTCAAATGTTTCCATTACTGGAGAAGCATATGATGTTAAAGAAGAAATATCGAATGCTATTTTAAAATTAAATGAATTATCTAAAATATTAAGAGAGAATAGAATGAAAAATGGAGCCATTTCTTTTGATAGGGTAGAAGTAAAATTTAATTTAGATAAGGATGCAAATCCAGTTGGAGTTTATTTTAAAGAAGCTAAAGACGCTAATAAATTAATAGAAGAGTTTATGTTATTAGCTAATAGAAAGGTCGCGGAATTTATAGGAAAAAATAACAATCAACCAAGTAATAAAACTTTTATATATAGGGTTCACGATGAACCAGATATTGAAAAGCTAGCAACTTTACAAAATATTGTTTATAATTTTGGTTATAAGATGGATACACAAACCAGAGAAAGTACTACACAAAGTTTGAATAAACTGTTAAAAGATGTTCATGGTAAAGCAGAAGCAAACATGATTGAAACATTAGCAATAAGATCTATGAGTAAAGCTGTCTATACCACCCAAAATATTGGTCATTATGGATTAGCTTTTAATTACTACTCTCATTTTACATCTCCTATTCGAAGATACCCAGATGTAATGACTCATAGATTATTACAACATTATTTAGATGGAAAAAATTCACCAAAACAAGATGATTACGAGGTAAGATGCAAGCATACTTCAAAGCAAGAAGAACTTGCGTCAAAAGCAGAAAGACAATCTATTAAATATATGCAAGTTAAATACATGCAAGATCATTTAGATGAAGAGTTTACAGGAGTTATATCAGGTGTTACAGAATGGGGGGTCTATGTTGAAGTAACGTCTAACAAATGTGAAGGAATGGTAAGAATTAGAGACATAAAGAATGATTATTACATATTTGATGAGAAACAGCATGCTATAGTAGGTCAAACAACTAAACATATTTATCAATTAGGAGAAGAGGTAATTGTTAAAGTAAAAAATACAGATTTAGAAAGAAAACATTTAGATTTTACACTTATAGAACAATAGATAATTGAAAAAGAAGTTTATTTATTAAAGATTTGCTAATTAAAAAGAAAATGAAAAATTACACCCTATTATTTATTATATTAATTAATACGCCATTATTTTCTCAAACCGCTAAGACAACATCTCTTGGTGATTTTTATAAAATAAAAATATTTAATGGTATTAAATTAGAATTAATAAAAGACAAAGAAAATAAATTAGAAATATTAGAGGATAAAACAGATAAGGTTAGATTTAAAAACAGTAACGGTATTTTAAAAATAAGTTTAAAGTTTCCAGATAATTTATCTGTGAATGAGATAAACGTTAAATTATATTACAAACAAGATATCGAAGTAATAGATGGAAACGAGGGATCAACAATTACCGGAAACACCATCAATCAAACATATTTAGAAGTTAAAGCACAAGAGGGCGCAACGATTCAGTTAGACATAAATACCAAACACCTAAAGGTTAAATCAATAACAGGAGGTGTCATTAAACTTACTGGAAAAACAAAGAACCAAGAATTAGAAGTAGATCTGTATGGTGTTTATCATGGGTATGGTTTAGAAACAACAGACAATACAACCGTAAAGTCTGGAATTGGATCTAAGGCAGAGATCAAAACTGGAGAAACACTAAATGCTAAAGTAAGTTTTGGAGGGTCTATTTTATACAAAGGAACTCCAGAAGTAAAACAAACAAAAAAAGTAGCAGGCGGAATTATAAAGCAAATGAATTAATTCATTGAAACGTTTTTGTATCTTTGTTAAATAAAAATAAAATTAAACAATGACTTTCAATATATTTCTTTTAGGTATGCCAAGCGTTGGTTCTTGGGTAATAATAGCTTTAGCTCTTTTATTATTTTTTGGTGGAAAAAAAATACCAGAGCTTATGAAAGGTTTAGGTGGCGGTATTAAAGAATTTAAAAAAGCCTCAAAAGACGATAAAAAGGAAGATGAAAAAATAGAAGAAAAAAAATAACTTTTAAAAAAACCTAAGTTTTTTACTTAGGTTTTTTTTATAATTTTACAGCTGTTCCTGAAGCTGTTACCATTAACATACCCCCGTTTTTACCAACCGTTTCGTAATCTAAATCAACTCCAATAACAGCAGTTGCATTTAACTTTAAAGCCTCTTCTTTCATTTCTCTTAAAGCAGTATCTTTTGCTTCTCTAAGTACTTTTTCATAAGAACCAGACCTTCCACCTACAATATCTCTTATACTAGCAAAAAAATCTTTAAAAATATTTGCACCTATAATAGTTTCACCAGTAACAATTCCTAAATAGTCTTTCACAGGTTTGCCTTCAATAGTATTTGTTGTTGTTAGTGTCATATATTATTTATCCAGTTTTTTATTCTTTTTCATAGCTTCTCCAATTTGATTACTAGCTGTAAAGCTGGCAACCATATCATTTAACATTTGACTTCCTGCTTGAGGAGAATTAGGCAACAAAATTAAATTACTGTTAGTTTCTTGGCCAATAGATTGAAGTGTATCATAATGTTGTGTTACTACAATTAAAGCCGATGCTTCTTGAGAGTTTATTCCTACTTTATTTAAAACCTCAACAGACTCTTCTAAACCGCGAGCAATCTCTCTTCTTTGATCTGCTATACCTTGCCCTTGAAGTCTTTTGCTTTCCGCCTCCGCTTTTGCTTTTTCAACAATTAAAATACGTGCTGCATCACCCTCGTATTGAGCAGCGGTTTTTTCTCTATCTGCAGCATTAATTCTATTCATAGCCGCCTTTACTTGAGCATCTGGGTCAATATCTGTCACAAGTGTTTTTATAATATCGTATCCGTACTCAACCATTGCATCATTTAGCTCTGCCTTTACAGCAATAGCTACGTCGTCTTTTTTTACAAATACATCATCTAATTTCATTTTAGGAACTTCAGCTCTAACCACATCAAAAACGTAAGATGTTATTTGATCATGAGGATAATCTAACTTATAAAAAGCATCACTTACTTTATCTTTAATAACCTTAAATTGAACAGAAACTTTAAGTTTTACAAAAACATTATCAAGTGTTTTTGTTTCAATAATCACATCAAGTTGTTGAATTTTTAAACTTAATCTTCCTGAAATTCTTTGAACAACAGGAATTTTTAATTGTAAACCAGATTGCTTAACGCTACTAAATCGACCAAAAGTCTCAATAATAGCAGCAGTTTGTTGTTTTACAATAAAGAAAGTTCCATAAATTAAAATAAAAATTAATCCTAAAACAATTGGTAGGAAGAAAGAAGACATAAACGTAGTTTTAAGTGTTAATACTAAATAAATTTAGATAAAAGATAGCTTATCTACAAAATAAGACGCAATAAAGAATTAATGTTACAAATTATGTAACTATTTCTTTTTTATAGAAGCGTTGTATTTCTTCCATTTTTTTAGTTGTTTTACAGATAATATTTTTTCTAAATCTAAATCTAATTTTTTGTTTTTTTCTTCAATAGAGCTTATTATGGGCTTGAAAGACTCTGTTACTTCTTTATTGGCTATGCGAAGTGTAGTATAATCTCTATTCTTAATTGCTTCTTTTTGAGCAGTTTCCATTTTTGATTTTCCTTCTGAAAATAAAAAAGTATTGATTCTTTTAATTTGTTTTAATTCCTTATTGTAAGAATTTAAAACTGAAGAAAATTTAGGATAGGTGTCTGAAGATTTTTTCACACCTGTTTTTTTTGTGACTTTTTCTATGTTATAAAAAATTAAACCAACAGCTTTTTCTACATCAATTTTTGGTGCTCGTGGTTGCTGTGCCGCTCGAGGCTGCCGAGGCTGCATGCTTTGTCTTCTATTGAACTGAGAATTGTATTGTGCTTCTGCAAAAAATGCAGAAAAAAACAAAAAAATAAAAAGGATGTGTTTTATCATGACAATGTGTTTATAATTTTATGTATTCGAACAACAGATTCGTTCTTACCTACCATTTCAATAATATCAAATAAATGTGGTCCCTTCATATCACCTACCATAGCAAGTCGAAGAGGTTGCATAATTTTTCCAAAACCTATTTCTTTAGAGGATATCCAATTTTTAATAATTTTTTCTATGGCGTCAGATGAAAAATCGTCAATAGAGGCGATTAAGGAGGCTACTTCTTTCATTAATTCTCCTGTATTTTCTTTCCATTGTTTCTTGCTTGCTTTTTCATTGTATGAAGAAGGCGTCTCAAAAAAGTAATTACTTAAATTCCAAAAATCTTTAACAAAAACAGCTCTTTCTTTAATAAGGGAAATCACTTTACTAATGTAATCATCAGAGGAGCTTACCCCTTTTTCTTTAAGTATAGTCTCATAAAGTTTAGTCAGCTCACCATTTGTCTTATTTTGGAGGTATTGCTGGTTAAACCAATTGGTTTTATCTAAATTAAATTTTGCGCCTGATTTGCTAACCCTTGAAAGGTCAAAAGATGAAATTAAATTGTCAAGCGTAAAGAGCTCTTGATCAGTTCCTGGATTCCAGCCAAGTAAAGACAGCATGTTAATTAACGCATCTGGAAAGTAACCATCTTCTTTGTATCCCCTTGAAATTTCTCCAGTTTTTGTATTGGTGTATGCTAAAGGGAAAACAGGAAAACCTAATTTATCACCATCCCTTTTACTTAGCTTTCCCTTCCCAACAGGTTTTAAAATAAGCGGAAGATGTGCAAATTTAGGAACAGCCCAACCAAAAGAGTTATAAAGCAATACATGTAAGGGTAAAGAGGGCAGCCATTCTTCTCCGCGAATAATATGACTAATTTTCATTAGATAGTCATCAATAATATTTGCTAAATGGTAAGTAGGCATTCCATCAGATTTGAACAAAACTTTATCGTCTAACGTATTTGTATCTATGTTTATAATTCCTCTTATTTCATCAGTTAAAACTAATGATTCATTTTTAGGTGTTTTAAAACGAATTACAAAATCGTCTCCATTTTCAATTCTTTTTTTGGTTACATCATCGGGCAATACTAACGAATTAATTAAACGCCCTTTTTCTCTGTTGTGCCAGTTGTATATAAAAGTTTTGCCCTCTAATTCGTGTTGTTTTCTATGCTCATTAAGTTGATCTGATGTGTCAAAAGCATAATATGCATTTCCATCTCTTACTAACCTTTCTGCGTATTCTTTGTAAATACTTTTCCTTTCTGATTGTCTGTAGGGTCCATATTTTTCATTTTTAC
>Ga0233398_1000503_pt1 | contig 19935 bp, 19 predicted proteins | sample 38DmetaG_FD_182697 | JGI IMG/M metagenome (GOLD analysis project Ga0233398, IMG submission 182697) | Seawater microbial communities from Monterey Bay, California, United States - 38D | ecosystem: Environmental > Aquatic > Marine > Coastal | place: USA: California | collected 2016-10-02
GTTTTTGCATGCCAGCTTCCCTCTAAATGACGGTATGCAATCCGAGGTGTCGGGAAATACCGTCAAAAATACCGTCAAAAATCTTGGATTCAGTAGGAGTTTAACGGACTTCGATGGAGTAGTAAAACCAAAAAAGCCCTGATTAACAGGGCTTTAAAGACTTCGTTGGACTTGCGCGGACTAGTATTTGGTGGAGGCGGGGGGAATTGAACCCCCGTCCGTCAGCTCTCTATCTTCGGCTCTACATGCATAGCGTCGTCTACTAGGTTAACCCTCATCGGCCCGACGGGCAGGGTGAATTGGGCGAGCTTGATACTATTTAGCCGCTTCACGTCAAGCGCGTTCCACTGGCGATCCCGTTCTAGATGACGATTACCAAATACCAGTTTACGGGCATCCCGGCGGTAATCGCTAGCAAGCTCTTAGGCTGCTAGGGCGTAGCTTTCGTCGTTGGCAACTATAAAGTTGCAGTAATTGATTTACGAGAGTTACTACCCTCTCGGCATGCACCTAAGGTTTTGATACCGGCGTCGAATCCAAATCACCCCCAAGTTCACGAAGAATAGCACGAAACCGTATCGGTCACGATAAATCATTATGGGGAGCAGCTGGTTGGTTTAGCGATTAGCGTTGCGGACGATGCGCTGTTTATCGACCTGCCACTCACGATCTTTCTCGGTGGCGCGCTTGTCGTGGTCTTGCTTACCTTTGGCGAGCGCTATCTGACATTTGACGAGGTGTCCCTTCCAATACAATTTCACGGCAACACAGGTGTGGCCTTTTTGGTGTACGGTCGCGAAAAGCTTAGCGAGCTGTTTGCTGTGCAGGAGCAGCTTCTTTATGCGCGTGGGGTCGGCGATGACATGGGTGCTCGCTGTGTCGAGTGGCGTGACTTGGCAGCCGAGGAGAAAGGCTTCGCCGTCTTTTAATAGCACATAGCTGTCGACCAGCTGAACCTTTTTCATGCGCAGGCTTTTGACTTCCCAGCCTTCGAGAACGACGCCCGCCTCGAAGCTCTCTTCGAGGAAGTATTCGTGTTTCGCCTTCTTGTTAAGAGCGATAGTGCCGTCCGAGACGGTGGGTTTTTTCTTAGCCATGGGAGGGAGTATAGCAGTTTCGGCTAGAGGGGCTTAGCGGTACTTCGAGCTCAGCGCATAAATACTGACGTATTTTATGCGCTGAGCTCGAAGGTAGATCTAGCCAGCTTGGCTAATCAGGACTGGTCTCCATTGGCCTCTATTGGTCTCGGAGCATGCGGCGCAGAATTTTGCCTGACGCCGACTTAGGAATGGCGTCCACGAACTCAAGCAGACGAACTTGTTTGTAGGTCGCAACCTTTGCGGCAACAAACTGCTTAATATCGTCGGCGCTCACATTCTCGCCGTCTTTGAGCACGACGAAAGCTTTGGGTAGCTCGCCTGCTTCGTCATCGGGGATGCCAATAACCGCAGCATCCGCGACCGATGGATGCGTGACGAGTAGAGCCTCAAGTTCGGCTGGTGGGACCTGAAACCCTTTGAACTTGATCAGTTCTTTTAGGCGGTCAACAATCGTGAAGTGGCCGTCGGCATCTACATGGCCAATATCTCCGGTGTGTAGCCAGCCTTCGTCGTCTATGGTGTCTTTAGTCGCCTTTTCATTGTTGAGGTAACCAGGCATAACTTGTGGACCACGCACCCAGATCTCACCGTCTTCGCCGAGCCCTAGGTCTTTGCCTGTCTCGGGGTCGACAATTCGGCTTTCGGTAGAAGGAATGAGAATGCCAATACTGCCCGGCTTGTACATGCCCTTCGGGGTCGAATGGCTCACCGGCGACAACTCTGTCATGCCGTAACCTTGGACTACCTCGCAGCCTAGTCTGGCCGCGGCCTCCTCTGCTAATTCTGCTCCAAGAGGCGCGGCGCCGCTGAAGACAGACTCTAGGCTACTGAGATCATACTTCTCAACCAGGGGGTGTTTAGCGAGTGCCAGAACAATTGGCGGCGCAACGAAAGCGCGCTTTACGTGATGGTCTTGCGCGAGCTGCAGGAATTGCTCGAGATCGAAACGCGCCATGGTGACAACTTTGCCGCCCTGCGCGAGCGCATTGTTCATCAGAACCTGCATGCCGTAAATGTGGAAGAAAGGCAGGAAAGACAGCATGGTTTCGCCCTCATCTACTGCCAGCACGGCAGTGGTCTGAACGAGGTTGGCGACCAAATTACGGTGAGTCAGCATCACTCCCTTCGACAGGCCTGTAGTGCCAGACGAGTAGGGCAGCGCCACCACGTCGTCAGGTGAAACCTCGACCTGTTCGAGCAGTGGCTCGCCCATCAATGCGGTCATTGGCGAGGCATCGCTGGGGTCGATAGTAAAGATTTCGGTAACGCAGGTACCCTCAACGGCCTCTTTGGCTATGGGCAAGAACATCGAGACGGTGACCAGAAGAGTCGCACCAGAATCTTTTAGCTGGTGCTGCACTTCATGCGCGGTATAGGTTGGGTTGATTGTTGTCACTGTGGCGCCCGCCCACGCTGTGCCATGAAAGGCGACAGCGTACTCAGGAACGTTCGGCGCCATTATCGCAAGGACATCGCCCTTACCAAAGCCGCGCGCCTTAAGGCCGCCCGCCATGGCCTTCACGGCACCTGCGAATTCTGCGTAGGTAAGTGTTCTGCCCGTGGCGCCATCGACGAGCGCGGGAGTGTCGGCGAGCCGCTCTGCGCGTTGGAGTACATAAGGCGTTAATAAAGTGTCTGGAATAGTTATTTCTGGGAGTAGGCTAGTGTGAATCATGCTTTTGCTCTTTTAGGCCGTTAATATGAAATTTTCTACAAGGCTAAAACTGTCAGAAACAGCCCCGTCTGTCACGCTTTTCGGCGGGGTATTTTGCAGGTTAATCACCTAGCTGCCGCGTTGTGCTGCACTAGTGCCGCTGATAGAATCGATCGCTCACGCGCAGTGCTTGTTGAGTGCCATGCGAAAAAGAAAAACAGTCTTAAAAGGAATAGGATTCCATGTCGCAAGCACGCGGGCAGTTTAGCTCTAAACTGGGTTTTATTCTGGCGGCGGCGGGGTCGGCCGTGGGTCTTGGCAACTTGGTTGCCTTTCCCGTCATGGCGTCTAAAAACGGCGGCGCGGCCTTTCTCATCATCTACCTGCTCTTCGTCGCGTTTATTTGTTATCCCGTGATGATGGCCGAAATCGCTATGGGCCGACGCGCTAAGCGGAATCCGGTAGGCGCTTTTGACGCGATCTCAGGCGGCTCTGCTAAGTGGCGACTTACAGGCATGCTGGCAATTATCACACCGTTCATGATTGCTGTGTTCTATACGGTCATTACTGTCTGGCTCGTCGTCTATTTAAAAGAGCTTGCGGGCGGCGGCCTCGATCGGCTCTCGCAGGAAGAGACTTTCGGCGAGATTGTCGCCGCGCCTTCGCTCTTCGGCTATGCAATCGTTCTCCTTGTCGGAGTCTTCTTGATTCTTTTGGGCGGCGTAAAGGGCGGCATTGAACGCCTAGCGCGAGTACTCATGCCGACGCTCGCTGTAATGTTGGTTGCACTCACTTTGTTTGTACTAACCCTCGAAGGGGCGAGCGCAGGTATTGCCTACTATCTCGTTCCCGATTTTACCAAAATGAGCCTGTCGACAGTGAATGGTGCGTTAAGTCAGGCGTTTTTCTCGCTTTCATTGGGTATGGGAATTTTGATCACTTACGGCTCGTACTTTAGCCGTGAGGATAGTATTCCTGGGTCGGCGCGCACGGTAGCGGTAATGGATACCAGTATCGCCTTCTTTGCCGGCTTACTCATTTTGCCTGCTATTTTCGCCTTTGATCCCAACACCAATACCGACGACCTATCGACGAGTAGCGTCGGACTTATTTTCTCATTTCTGCCTAAAATCTTTTTGTCGATGCAAGCTGCCGTCGGGTATCTGGGTGCGACGATAGTCGCTATCGTATTTTTTCTTTTGGTGTTCTTTGCAGCGCTCACCTCGTTGGTGTCAATTATTGAGATTCCTATCTCCTATTGGATAGACGAATTCAAAATGACTCGCCGCAAGGCGGTGCTGACTCAGGCTGTTCTGCTGACACTTTTTGCCATACCTGCAACGCTGTCGTTTGGCATGTCCGAATTCTTCACCTCGTTTACGAGCTACGGTGGCCTGAGTAAATCATTTTTCGACGTGGTCTATGATGTGTTCTATGAAACCATCTTGCCGCTTGTTGGGTTTACGGTGTGTTTGTTTACTGCCTACCGCTGGAAAATGAGCGGATTGACCTCTGAGCTGATAATCGGCGACGATAATTATGAAGGCTCGCTGCTGCAGCGGTATTTGAATTTTGCGCTTGGGACAATTATTCCTCTAGTGCTGTTCTCGGTTTTCGTCAGCACCGTCATTCAGATCTATCTTTAGCGGGCGAGCGGCTATGGCACAAGTTTCGCGCAGCGCGCTTATCGGCTATTCGGCGCAGCAGATGTTCGATCTGGTGAATGATATCGAACAGTATCCGCAGTTTATGCAAGGCTGCCGCTCGGCTCGAATACTCTCTCTTTCTGACACCGAACTCGTTGGCGAATTAAGTCTGGCTAAGGCAGGAATCACACAAACCTTCGTTACCCGTAACACGCTTTGTGCACCGAGTCGCATAGAGATGAAGCTAGAGGAAGGTAATTTCTCCCAGTTTTCTGCGGTGTGGCAATTCGATGCGCTGACGGATGCCGCGTGTAAAGTTAGTTTCGAAATGGATTTCGAATTCAAATACTCACTTGTTGATAAGGCTGTGGGCAAATTGGTCAGTGGTTCTGCGAATAGTCTAGTTGATGCGTTAGTAGATCGTGCAAAGTTGGTCTACGGTTAGCAGCCTTGCCAATATTAAGACTCATCGCGTTAGATAGTGCGGTTAGTCAAAATCTTTTCTTATCATTCGAACTGGCCAATGGACACTAAGCAGAGCAACGAATTTCAGGTTGAGGTTGTATATGCCTCGCCAACCAAGCAGAGACTGGTAACGCTGACCGTTGAGCAAGGCACCACTGCGGTGGAGGCCGTGAGGTTGTCGAATATTGTGAAAGACTTTTCTGAGATCGAGATGGACAATCTCGATCTTGGCATATTCTCACAGCCTCTAGATGGTAAGGGGCGGCCGTTGCCTCACGAGTATTCGGTTCAGAACCTAGATAGAATTGAGATATACAGGCCGCTTACTATCGATCCGATGCAGGCGAGGCTCGCCCGAGCAGAGGAAAAACGGTTAGCCAAAGAGGCGGCGAAAGAGGCCGCGAAACAGGCAGCCAAGCAGCGTAAAGACGAGCATCAGGCCTAGGAGGCACTCGACAGCGCGATGACAGATTCAGAGAAAAGCAATAAAGCAAAAGCACTCGACGCGTTGCGCGATATTCTCGCGCGGGTTGAAGGGGGGCTGCATGAATTTTACGTGACGCCTTATAGACGCTCTTTCGCCCGCGCGCAGCGCGACGAAGAAGATCTTTTTATGCTGCTCATTTTTGCCGAGACGCTCGGCATTCCTAACCCCGCCGCTTTCTACACGATGGAGCTGCTCCCAATCGTCTACGACCGCTTTCATGACTGGCATATTCGTATGGGCATGGAACGGTCGCCACTGGATCATGTCCATTGTTGTTAGCACTCGCACAGACCAAAAAAATACTTTTCTTCGGCGGCAAGGGTGGCGTTGGCAAGACAACTGTGTCGGCAGCGACCGCGCTTGCGCGTGCGCAGGCTGGGGGCAAAGTGCTGCTTGTGTCGACAGATCCCGCACACAATCTCGGGCATCTTTTCGATCGCGCTATCGGGTCCAAGCCTGTGCGCCTCGCGCCTGGCCTCGACGGGCTCGAATTGGATCCTGACGAGACAGTGCGGCTGCATCTCAAAGAAATTACGTCTTCGCTGCACAAACTGATGCCGGTTCACCTGCGTGGAGAGGTCGACAAGCACATGGCGCTATCGAAAGACGCACCCGGCATGCAGGAGGCGGCCCTGATGGAGCGCATCGCCGAGGTTGTCGAACAGGGCGTTAAAGACTATGACCTCATCGTATTTGATACGGCGCCATCGGGGCATACTGCGCGGCTGATGGCGCTGCCGGAGATGATGTCAGCTTGGACCGAAGGGCTGATCAAGCGCCAAGAGAAAGCCGACGGCTTCGCGCAAGTGGTGAAGGATCTTTCCCGCGAGGCAGGCAGCGATTCTTCGATGCAGGACAAGACATTTGGCGATGATACTGTTGACGCCGAGAAGATGCGTGAGTCGGGTATTCGCCGTATTTTGCATCGGCGCCGGCTGCGCTTTACCCATCTGCGAGATCAGCTTTCTAACGCCGAGAGTACAGCATTTGTTATTGTGCTGGCGGCAGAGCGGCTGCCAATTCTCGAAACAATAGCGCTGCATGCGCAACTGCAGGCAGCGAAGGTGAACGTGGCGGCGCTGGTGGTCAACAAACGCTCACCGGCTGATGGCGGCGCTTTTATGCAGGCGCGATTCGCGCAGGAGCAGGGGTACCTTGAGATGCTGACCGAGGCGCTGCCTAATCTGCCGCGTCATGACCTGTTTTTGCTCGCTCGCGACATCGTCGGTCTAGAAGCGCTGAGGGAATTCGCAGAAGCGATCTAAGAAGTGGCGGCCATTTATTCCCGGTCTCGACGCGCCTCAGTTAATCCAATTTGATAGGTGAACAGTGTGATGGAGACGGGGGAATCGATGCCGACGGCAAAACAGCGCTTGATTTAAATTTTATGCGCGTATTGAGCGGCCGCGTTTTTGTTCGTATACTCAAAACGAAATGGCAGTTTCTTGCAGGATACTGATGTCAACGCCGCATTCATCGCTAACGCTTATCAGGCCCGAGGTCCCTTCGGGCCATTCAGGTTCTCAGCGCCTAGCTAGAGTGGCGCTTGCCTGTTTGTTTTCTGCCGTTCTGCTGTTCGCTCAAGCTGTAGACCTCTCGCACAATCACCAAGGCGACTTGCAGGCGCAGTTCGATTGCGATATCTGCTTGGTCACAAGCACCCTCTCAGGCGCTATTGCTGCGTCAGAGCTCGGTTTAGATTCCCCCCGCGACACTGTCGCTATCAGTGATTGGTCCGCCTTTCACGTCAGTCATTCTGCAGTAACTCCCCAAGCTAGGGCTCCACCAATCTCCTGATTTTTCTTTTATTTGTCTCTCAGGGTCGGCGCAAAGCCGCTTGGCCTTAACCTTGTCAAATGCAGAGCCGTTCGATGTTGCGCGTCCGCTTAGCTTCCGAGTGTGGTTGCGAGCTTCCGTTTGCGTCGGCTGCTAGCTAGGAAAAATACTATGAATTCAGGATTCAAGCCTTCAAAACTCTCGCTATGTATCAGTTTAGTGATTTCCGCGGGTTACCAAAGCGCAGCAAGTGCGCAAACGCACAGTGAGGAACAGATTGTAGAGGTTGTGGTTACCTCCGCATTTCAAACTTCCGAAGCCGAGACCGCGATGCCTGTGGTTGTTCTCTCAGCCGAGGAGCTTCGAGAGAAGGTCGGTAACTCACTAGGGGCGACACTTCAAAACGAGATAGGGGTAGCGATTGGCTCTTTTGGTACCGGCGTCGGACAGCCCATAATTCGAGGACAGTCTGCTAACCGCGTCAAGATCCTTGAAAACAATGTCGACGTCATCGACGTGGCGGCGCAGAGTCCTGACCATGCGAATGCGGTAGAACCCTTGCTAGCGGAGAGGATCGAAGTGGTGAGGGGCCCTGCAACGCTACTTTACGGCAGCGGTGCAATCGGCGGTGTAGTTAATGTGATCGACAACCGTATCCCCTCCACGCTTGTCGAGAGCCCGGAGTTCGCGATCGAGCAAAGCCACAATTCGGTAAATGATGAGAATAAAACCGTCTTTAAGCTTGACGCGGCAGTGGGCTCGTTTGGCTTGCACTTAGACGGCTTTACCCGTGAAAGCAACAATGTTCGCATTGACGGCTTCGCCATTAACGAGGCGGGCTTGGAGAGTCTTGAGGAGCATGTTGAGGAAACTCTGGGCCTGGCTCACGACGATCATGAAGAGCATGACGATCACGACGAGCATGACGATCACGAGGAGCATGGAGAGGAGTTCACGAATACCAATGGCTTCATCGGCAATTCCGATTCTAAGGCCTCGGCATTCAATGCTGGTTTTTCTTACGTGGGTGATCGCGGTTTTCTGGGTTTTTCGGTTAGCGAATTGAGCAATGAATACGGCCTGCCGCCAGGCAGCCACTCCCATGCTCACCATGATGAGCACGGTGAAGAGGAGCACGATGACGATCATGATGATCACGACGATGACGACGACGAGCACGACGACGAGCATGGTGAAGAGCATGGCGACGTCGAATTTGTCAGGCTAGATCTCGAGCGAACGCGCTACGACATTAAAGGTGGTCTCGATCTGGAAGGCGACTTTTTCACGCGGCTAGACGGCAGTGTCGCCCTTACCGATTATCAGCATGGCGAGATCGAGTACTTCGAAGACGGCGATATAGAAGTAGGAACACTGTTCCAGTCCGAAGGGTATACCAGCCGGTTTACGCTGGAACACGCGCCAGTAGCAAGTTGGGGCGGTGTCTGGGGGTTACAGGTCACTGATAGCGACTTCAGTGCTGTTGGTGAGGAGGCCTTCGTTCCGCGTTCTGATATTAGCTCACTAGGTCTGTTTGCTCTCGAAAGGTTCGAGGCTGACAACTATACCGTCGAGCTTGGCGCACGTTTTGAAAACAGCGAAATAAATGCCGGGTTACCCTGCAGCTTTGATGACAGTGCAGCAAGTTTCAGCGGAAGCTTTCTATATGATTTGAACAGCGATTCTAACTTTATGATTGCAGCCGCTCGCTCGCAGCGGACTCCTCAGGTCGAGGAGCTGTATGCGAATGGCGCAAACATTGAAGATGCCTGCTCGCAGGGACTCGGTCTGGATCATCACGATGACGATGATCATCATGATGACCACGCTGCTGATCTTGTCGTGCACGCCGCGACGAATTTGCTTGAAATTGGCAATGCGAACCTCGATGTCGAGACGTCTAACAATCTCGAGCTAGGCTACCGCAAACATTCAGGCGATTGGACGGGTGAGGTGAGCGTTTATCGCAATGAAATCGATGACTTCATCTATCTTGATATTACTGGCGAAGAGGTCGCGGAGCAAAGAATTGCGCGCTACACGGCACGCGATGCGACGTTTAATGGTTTCGAAGCCAAGTTTAGCTACGCGTTCTTCGATTCGGGTTCGAATCGAGCCTCTGTGTCCGTGTTTGGTGATCTGGTCAAGGCTGAATTCGACAATGGCGAGAACGTCCCGCGCATTCCTCCTTCGAAAATCGGTGCGGAAGTGCGGTTCTCAGGAGCCGAATGGACAGGGCATGTGCATGTCACGCGACACGGCGAGCAAGACGATCCCGGGCGTTTAGAATTGGCGACGCCCGAGTACACGCTACTCTCGGCTTACGCGGATTATCACATCGGGCTGGGCCGCGACAGCGAGCTTAAGCTGTTTATTCGCGGCGACAACTTGCTAGATGAAGAGGTTCGTACGCACAGTTCCTTGCTCAAAGACTTCTCGCCCGAGCCGGGTAGAGCGATAAGCTTAGGCCTACGCTTCGAGTTGTAGGACAGTTGCGCTATTCGGCAATGGCTTAATTACCTCGCAAATACCGAAAGATGCACGATAGAGGTAAATAGATAAAAAAAAGGCCCTCGAGTGACTAAGCTCGAGGGCCTTTTTTATTGAAGCCGCGGCGACAATCCAGAGTGATGAGCCACTTTTCGTGATTGCGTGTTAAGTCACAGCGCCTCACGGGAGCGTCGAATCGAGTACTCTGCCGTTTACCTGGGCGTTTGCGGGGCGTTCGCTGCCGCAGTTTCTGCTGGAGTTGGCTCGAAGTCACCGCTTAGGCTCACCAGCTGGTCGTTTTCGAATAATACCGAGAGGCGCTCTTGGCCGCGCTCCCCTCCGCCCGGCTGAAAATTATACACATAGTCCCAGCGGTCCTGATGGTAGGGATCGCGGACTAACGGAGTCCCCATCACGAAAATGACCTGGCGCTTGGTCATTCCGGGGCGCAGCTGGTCGACCATCTCCTGCGTGATGATATTTCCCTGCGGGATCGAAATTTTGTAAACGCCGGGGAAATCCATCGATCCGATGTTGTTACAGCCGCTAAGTACTAAGAAAGAGGCGATAGCGAGCCAAGATTTTAATGTGCGCATGAGTGAAGAGTTGTTCCTTGTTTTGCCGTTGATCCGGCTTAGGGGCATAATGGTAACTCAGTTGCGCGGTTAGCACGAACCGCGGTGCAGAGTTAACCTTGGCATAATGCCGCCATTAGACCTAAAGGGTAAACATGAGCTCAGAGAATCAAGAACTTCGCGATGCCGGACTCAAGGTAACTCACCCGAGGGTTAAGATCCTCCAAATGCTCGAGAGTTCCGAAACAAAACACGTTTCTGCAGAAGACGTGTATAAGATGCTGCTCGAAGCCAATGAAGACACGGGTCTGGCCACGGTCTACCGAGTACTCACCCAATTTGAGGCCGCGGGACTTGTGACCCGGCACCACTTCGAGGGCGGCACATCGGTATTCGAACTGAGTACCGAACATCACCACGACCATATCGTCTGCAATAAATGCGGTCAGGTGCAGGAATTTTACGACGAAGTGATCGAAGAGCAGCAAGAGAAGATCGCGCGCAAATACGAGTTTAAGATAACCGACCACAGCCTCTATTTATACGGGCTTTGCAAGGCCTGTCAGAGCTAGCCGCGGCTTAAGCTGATGTCATCGCGTTTTCTTTGGTTTGGCTTTTTGCTTGGCTTTTGGCTTGGCTTTAAGAGAACTGGGCTGGTTTTTAAGGCTTTGACTTGGCTTGGCCAAATTAGACGGCGCCATCATTTGTTTAGCGTGCGCCACTGATTCGGCGCTGCAGTCGTCGCCACCCAGCATGCGAGCGACTTCTTTTAGGCGGCTATCGTCGTCCAATTTATCGATTCGGGTCAGTGTTGAGTCGCCACTCGCCTGCACCGACTTGCTCACAAAATAATGGCTATGACCCTGACCGGCAACCTGCGCCTGATGCGTCACACAGAGTACCTGACTCGATTCTCCGAGCCTGCGCAGCAATTCTCCAACGATCTTTGCAACACCGCCGCCAATGCCAACGTCTACCTCGTCGAATACCAAACTTGGCGTGCGTGAGGTTTGCGCTGTGATTACCTGAATGGCGAGGCTTATGCGCGAGAGTTCGCCACCAGAGGCGATCTTAATCAGCGGCTTGGCGCTTTGGCCTGGGTTCGTACTTACGAGAAATTCGATAGTTTCGACGCCACTCGCGCTTGGCTTATCGGAGGCATTGGGTGTAAGTGCGACCTCAAGCCGTGCGTGTGGCATGCCCAGACTCTGCAGCTGCTCATCCACCTGCTCGGCAAGTTTGACTGCGCCGGCTTTACGCTGCTGACTAACCTTTGCTGCCACTTTTTTGAACTCAGCGCGAAGAGTCGAATCTGCTGCTTTCAGCTGTGCTAATTCTTCGTCACTGTTTTCGATGCTTTGCAGTTGAGCGCGCATGTTGTCGGTAAGCCCGAGCAACTCTTGTGGCTTAACGCGATGTTTGCGCGCGAGCGCATAGATGTCGCTGAGGCGCTGGTTTACCTGTTCGAGGCGCTGCGGATTGGCTTCGAATCCATCGACAAAAAAGCGCAGGTCATCAATCGCTTCGTCGAGCTGAATCGACGCAGAGTCAATCAACGTCGCCGCATTGCTTAACCTGGCGCCCTTGCCCTGCAGGGCCGCGAGTATTCCTTTGGCCTTGGCGAGCAGGTCGCCCGCGTTACCTTCACCATCGCCGGCGCAGCAGTCTAATGCGGCTTGAGCCGAGGCGATAGTTTCATCGGCATTGCTAAGCTTTTTGAACTCAGCCTCGAGGCTCTCGAGTTCATCCTCCCCCAACGCAAGCTCATCTAGCTCGCTTAGCTGATAGCTGAGCAATTGAATCTGCGCCGAGCCGTCTTCGCTGCGCTCGCTGAGCTGCTCGATTAACTGTTTGTTCTTAAGCCAGAGTTTGTATGCAGCGGCGAGAGACTGCGCAGCCGCCGCGTCGACACAGTATTCATCTAACAGGCGCTGGTGTGTTGTGCGCTGCAAGAGAGATTGATGCTCGTGTTGGCTGTGGATATCGATCAGCATTTCGCCGAAGGTTTTCATGTCGCCGAGCGTTGCAGGCGAGCCGTTGATAAAGCCCTTCGACCTGCCGTCTTCGCCAACAACGCGGCGCAATATGCAGCGATCAGGCTCGTTATCATCGGTCAGTTCGTGCGTCGTCAGCCAGCCTATTGCAGGCTCAATGGCGGCGATGTCGAACAAAGCGCTGATTTCGGCCTTACTTGCACCGCTGCGCACAATGCTCTTGTCGGCTCGATCGCCTAGGGTTAACCCCAGGCCGCCTAGCATGATTGATTTGCCTGCGCCGGTCTCACCGCTAATTGCGGACATTCCTGGGCCAAATTCTATCTCGAGGCTATCGACGGTGGCGTAGTTTTGGATGGCTAGCTGCAAGAGCATAGAACAGTTTCCGCGATCACGAATTGATGGAGTTAACACAACGAAGTATAGGTGATGGTGAGTGCTGTATGCACTAAATCTTGCTATTGAAGTCGCGCACTTTTAGGTGTCGCGGGAGTTGAAAGCGACGAAGGCGACCCCATATACGAGCAATCGAATGCGTTGTCGGGGCTCCGATGCTAGGAGCGACGGCCTCGAACGCCTCTTTATAGGCTGCAAGATAGGCTGCAAGCAGCTAATAACTAAGGGAATTACGAGAGGAAGCTATGAGCGATCAGAACCCCGATCAAGACCAGGTCGAAAATGAAGCGAGTCCAGAATTAGCGACGGAAGACGCGAGCGTTGCCGACGCACAAGATGCGCCCGAGGGCGAGCAACCGGCCGACGAAATGAGCCTTTTACAAGAGCAGCTAGAGGCTGCCGAAGCAGCGGCTGGAATGGCGCGAGATGAACTTTTGCGAGTGCAAGCCGAAATGCAGAATCTGCGTCGACGCACCGAGCAAGATATTGAGAAGGCGCATAAGTTTGGACAGGAGAAGTTTAGTACTGAGCTTCTCGCAGTAATGGACAACCTCGAGCGGTCTGCGGCTGCTGCCGAGGCGAGCGAAGATGAGGCGGTTCAGGCGATTAAAGAAGGCGTCGAACTCACATTGAAAGGGTTTATGGATTGCTTTAAGCGCTTCAACATCGAGGCGGTTGACCCGCTTGGCGAGCCTTTCGACCCGCAGCTCCATCAGGCGATGTCGATACAGGAAAGCCCAGATGCGGAGCCCAATTCGGTTATCGCGGTGATGCAGAAGGGTTACACGCTGCATGGCAGGGTGATTAGGCCGGCGATGGTCATGGTGTCGAAATAGGGATTGAACAGAAAGATGTGAGCCGTGCGTCTTGAAACCTCAGCGTTTGCGCCAATATTTACTACCAAGACAGACTTAAAGACCGCCAGCGAAGCTGTCGGATAAATGGAGAATAAAGATGGGTAAGATAATAGGAATTGACCTCGGCACTACTAACTCCTGCGTGGCAGTGATGGACGGTGGCGAAGCGAAAGTAATCGAGAACGCCGAAGGCGATCGCACCACCCCTTCGATCATCGCGTATGCGAGCGATGGCGAGATATTAGTTGGGCAACCTGCTAAGCGCCAAGCCGTTACTAACCCGAACAACACGCTGTTCGCGATCAAGCGCTTGATCGGTCGTCAGTTCAATGACGATGTTGTTCAAAAAGACATCAAAATGGTGCCTTACAAGATCGTGAAGGCAGACAATGGCGACGCGTGGGTTGAGATAAATGGCGAGAAAATGTCGCCTCCTCAAATTTCAGCGCAAACCTTAAAGAAGATGAAAAAGACCGCCGAAGACTTCTTGGGCGAGCCGGTAACCGAAGCGGTTGTCACGGTGCCTGCCTACTTTAACGATGCCCAGCGTCAGGCGACTAAAGATGCGGGCCGCATTGCTGGTCTCGACGTGAAGCGCATTATCAACGAGCCAACTGCGGCGGCGCTTGCCTACGGTATGGACAAGAAGGCGGGCGATTCTACTATCGCGGTTTACGACCTCGGCGGCGGTACGTTCGATATCTCGATTATCGAAATTGCAGAAACCGATGGCGAACACACATTCGAAGTATTGTCGACGAATGGTGATACGTTCCTTGGCGGTGAAGATTTCGATCTGCGTCTAATCGATTATCTAGCAGACGAGTTTAAGAAATCGTCGGGTATGGATTTGCACAACGATCCACTCGCGTTGCAGCGCTTAAAAGAGGCGGCAGAGAAGGCGAAGATCGAACTTTCTTCATCGCAGTCTACTGAGGTGAATCTTCCTTACATTACCGCCGATGCAAGCGGACCTAAGCACTTGGTGCAAAAGTTAACACGGGCGAAATTTGAAGCGCTCGTTGAAGACCTAGTCGAGCGTACGCTCGAGCCATTGAAGCTTGCCCTCGCGGATGCCGATCTTCAAATCGGTGGTATCGACGATGTCATTCTAGTTGGTGGCCAGACCCGCATGCCTCTCGTGCAGAAACGCGTCACAGAGTTCTTCGGAAAAGAGCCACGCCGAGACGTGAACCCAGACGAAGCGGTAGCGGTTGGCGCGGCAATTCAGGCGGCAGTTTTGTCTGGTGACGTCACTGACGTTTTGCTTCTCGATGTCACACCACTTTCGCTTGGTATCGAAACCATGGGCGGTGTTGCGAGCACGCTGATCGAGAAGAACACGACTATCCCAACCAAGAAGACGCAGGTTTTCTCTACCGCAGACGATAATCAAACTGCCGTGACTATTCACGTGGTGCAAGGCGAGCGTAAGCAAGCGGCGCAGAATAAGTCGCTTGGTCGTTTCGACTTGTCGGACATTCCTCCTTCGCCGCGCGGCATGCCCCAGATCGAAGTCGCATTCGACCTCGATGCGAACGGTATTCTTAACGTGTCCGCGAAAGACAAAGCGACAGGTAAAGAGCAGTCTATTGTGATCAAGGCATCCAGCGGACTGTCGGACGAAGAGATCGATCAGATGATCAAAGACGCCGAGGCGAACTCAGCAGACGACAAGAAGTTTGAAGAAATGGTCACGGTTCGCAATACAGCCGACGGCATGATTCATGCGACTAAGAAGACTGTTGAAGAAGCTGGCGACAAAGCAACTGACGTAGAGAAAGAGGCAATCAATACGGCAATCGCCGAACTCGAAGAAGCGCTCAAAGGCGATGATAAAGACGCGATCGAGGCGAAGACCACAGCATTAACAGAAGCCTCGTCTGCGCTAGCGCAGAAGATGTATGCCGATGCCGCGGCAGCCGAAGGTGCAGAGAATGCAGCCGACGCTGGCGGAGAAGACGACGCCGTAGACGCCGAGTTCGAAGAAGTTAAGGACGAAGAAAAGGATAAGTAATCCTTAACAACTGAGAGTTTTATGTCAAAACGTGACTACTATGAGGTGCTGGGTGTAGAGAGGGGGGCAGACGCGGCCGCTTTGAAAAAGGCCTATCGCCGCGTCGCGATGAAAAATCATCCCGACCGAAACCCTGATAACCCCGATGCGGAAAACATTTTCAAGGAGGCCAATGAGGCCTTCGAAGTGTTGTCCGACAAAGACAAACGCGCCCGCTATGACCAGTATGGTCATGCGGGCGTTGACGGTCAGACGAGTGCAGGCGGCGCAGACTTTGGCGATATGTTTGGCGATATTTTCGGCGACATATTTGGCGGAGGGCGCGGAGGCGGCGGTAGAAGCCACGTGCGTAAGGGGGCGGATCTTCGCTACAACCTCGACCTCAGCTTAGAAGACGCTGTACGTGGAACGACGGTTAAAATACAGATTCCTACGACTGTAACGTGCGAGACCTGTGACGGTTCTGGTGCTAAGAAAGGCTCGCAGCCTATCGACTGCACAACCTGTGGCGGCCATGGGCAGGTTCGCATGCAACAGGGGTTTTTCTCTGTGCAGCAAACGTGTCCGCGTTGTCAGGGCGCAGGCAAACAGATTAAAGATCCTTGCAATACCTGTCATGGGCGCGGAGCGGTTCGTGAAAACAAAACGCTGTCGGTTAAAGTGCCAGCAGGTGTTGATACGAGCGATCGCATACGCCTCACAGGCGAGGGTCAAGCCGGCGAGCACGGTGGGCCGCCAGGCGATTTGTACGTTGAGATGAACGTGCAGCCGCATAAAATATTTGAGCGAGAGGGCGCAGATTTATTCTGTGAGATCCCCATAAGCTTTGGTGATGCAGCCCTCGGCGGCGAGCTAGAAGTACCGACGCTAGATGGTCGAGTGAAGCTTAAGATACCTGTCGAAACTCAAACCGGAAAATTGTTTAGATTGCGCGGCAAAGGCATAAAGCCTGTTCGTGGTGGCAATGTCGGCGATTTGCTTTGCCGTGTCGTGGTCGAGACGCCTGTGCATTTAACTAAGCGGCAGAAAGAGATTTTGGAAGAATTTCAGACTATTCAAGAAGGCGAAGGTAAAAAGCAGTCGCCTAAACGTACGTCATTCTTTGACGGCGTGAAGAGTTTTATTGACGAACTGCGTGGCTAGAACGCTGTGTCAGTTGAGAGACAAAAACGCGGCGTTATTGCCGCGTTTTTGTTGGCGCATGTTTAATAAAAAATCTTACGTGCGGCGAGTCTAGCCGAGTATCGCTGCGTGTTCTTCTGGTGCGAGCCTTGGACCGAAATTAGACACGACCCGCGCCGAGGCGAGAGACGCTAAATTTCCAGCCGCCTCGAAGTCCATTCCATTGGTGATGCCATACAAAAACGCGCCGGCGAACATGTCGCCCGCACCATTTGTATCGATCGCATTGACGGCATTGGGGGCTATGGGGATGCGGCGATCGCCATCGAATAACAACGCACCTTTGGCGCCGAGGGTAACGACGAGCTTCTTTGCGAAACCTTGAGCTTTCGTAAAGGCAGCTTCAAAATCATCTGTCTGCGCCCACAGACCCAATTCTCGCTCGTTGCAGAATAAGAGATCGACTCCGGTGCCAAGCACTTCATTGATATTGTCGCGGAAGTATTCGAGCATCGAGGGGTCCGAAAAGGTCATTGCGGTACTGACGCCTTGGCTTTCGGCATAGCGCTTAAGTTCGATAATGGCAGCGCGCGCGCTCGGCGAAGTCACTAAATAACCTTCGATGTAGATGTATTTCGAACGGTCTGCGGCACTTAGGTCTAGGTCTGAACTATCAATCGATCCCGACACCCCGAGGTGAGTATGCATGGTCCGTTCCGCATCGGGACTGATCATGACGACACAGCGACCACTGGCGCCTTCGGCACGTTGGCTTTCGGTGTTGGTCTCGATGTTCTGATCGCCAAGCTGCGAAAGAAAGAAGTCGCCAGTCTCATCGTTTCCCAGTTTGCAGGAGTAATAGGCGCGGCCTCCGAACTGGCTGAGCGCATAAAGCGTGTTGGCAGCAGAGCCGCCACCGGCGCGCTTCTTAAGTCCGTGCTCTGCCATCAATAACTCAACGAGTTTGGCCTGCTCATCACCTTCGACCAGCGTCATTAATCCCTTCTCTATACCATGCGAGTCGAAGAAGGCGTCGCTGACCTCGAATTCCTTGTCGACGAGGGCATTGCCCACGGCATAAACATCGTATTTTTTATCGTGAGACATTCAGCAAATTCCTTGGGTAGCTGCGTTAGCTAGCGAGGGCGGCAAACGCGTTTTCGGCGGCAGCGAGCGTGGCGGCGAGCTCAGCATCGCCGTGGACGATCGAGATGAATCCTGCTTCAAACGCGGAGGGCGCGAGATAAACGCCGCCATCGAGCATGAGGTGGAAGTAACGCTGGAAATGGTCTGAATTGCAGGCCATAACCTGAGCGAAATTCGTCACAGTGTCCTCTTCGCTAAAAAAGCAGCCGAACATTCCGCCGACTTGATTGGTAGTGAAAGGAATACCTGCTGCTGCTGCGCGCACCTTGAGCCCCGTCATTAACTGTTCGGCGCGAGCGCCGAGGTCTTCGTAGAAACCGGGCTGTGAGATAGCGTCGAGCATGCAAATACCGGCGGCTACGGCGAGAGGGCTACCCGATAAAGTGCCCGCTTGATACACCGCGCCGAGCGGCGCAATCATGTTCATAATATCGGTGCGGCCGCCAAAAGCGCCAACGGGGAGTCCGCCACCAATCACTTTGCCAAGGCAGGTCATATCGGGAGTCACGCCGTAGACTTCCTGCGCGCCGCCGCGAGCGACACGGAAACCGGTCATCACTTCGTCGAATATCAGCACGGTGCCGTGTTTATCGCAGACCGCGCGCAGTGTTTCGAGAAACCCAGGGACTGGCGGGACAAGATTCATGTTTCCAGCAATAGGTTCAACGATCAGGCACGCGATGCTGTCGCCATGCTTGGCAAAAAAATCCTCGACCGCCTGCGCGTCGTTGTAGGGCAGCACATGGGTGAGGTCTGTGTAAGCCTTGGGAACGCCGAGCGAGTCGGGCTCGCCAAGCGTGAGAGCACCCGAGCCGGCTTTCACTAGCAGGCCGTCAGCATGGCCGTGATAGCACCCTTCAAATTTTACAATTGCATCGCGTCCGGTGTAGCCACGCGCGACGCGAATTGCGCTCATAGTCGCTTCGGTACCCGACGTGGTCAGCCGCACTTTCTCTATTGAGGGGACGATATCGACGATTTTCGTCGCGATAGTAATCTCAGCTTCGGTAGACGCACCATAGCCGATGCCCTGATCTAGCTGCTTGCGCAGCGCGTCAACGACGAGCGGGCTGCCATGACCCAATATCAGCGGTCCCCAAGCCCCAACATAGTCGACATAGCGATTGTCATCGGCGTCTATTAAATAAGCGCCTTCGCCCCCTTTAAAAAACAGTGGGTTGCCACCGACGCTGCGGAATGCGCGGACAGGTGAATTGACGCCGCCAGGAATGACTTTCTGCGCGGCGTCGAAGAGCGACTTAGAATTAGCGTGGTTCATTTGGGGTCCTTCAGGGCCTGGAATTATCGTAAGCTTTGGATCTTTGCGCTGTGCGTTTTCTGTTAGTGGTTCACTACGCTAGTCGGCGCGACAAAGTTTCACGCGCGTTTGCTGCGAACGCGGCTCGGGCAACTGTGAGTAAGCGCACGCAGGCAGCAATAGACAGCCGTGCATTTTCCTTGTTGCTCCCGCCAATAGCAACTAGCTGCAGGAATTATCAGTTGGCGACGCTTGCTCTTGTCTGTATTGCGTTAGGCGCCGAATACGGGCTTGACGACAACGAGGATAACAATCGGTACCATCATGAAGATTGGGATTTCGTTAAACACGCGGAAATATTTATGGCTACGCACGGTGCTGTTAGTTTTTAGTTTGTCGAGAAATTGCCAACACACTGCATGGTAGATTAATAGCAAGACCACGAGGCCGAGTTTCGCGTGCATCCAAGGCGCCGAGAGGTAGTAGCTCGGGCTGCCGGCAATAAGCCATGCGCCGAGGGCAACCGTAACCACAGCCGATGGCGTCATAATGCCCCAAAACAATTTAGATTCCATGATACTGAATCGGTCTTTGCTTACCTGATCATCGCTCATCGCGTGGTAGACGAAGAGGCGGGGAAGATAAAAGATGGCGCTAAACCACGTGATTACCGCCATGATATGAAAAGCCTTGATCCACAACATCGAAAAATCTCTTAGTGCCTGAATTTATTGCCCGCGCAGACGTGGAATCTATGCAACGAATCCTTATTTGCGCAGTCAAATTAGGCATTAAGTCTACCACAGAGCGCGCTTGGGATTCGCGGGTAACACGCCTCGCTGGAGCTCGATTATGACGCTGATGGTCAGCGGGTGTAATATGGTCAGCTGAGTCCAAAGACCGAGGACAATAAAACGAGGCCGCCGCGGCGGTTACAGAGGTGATAGCGAGT
>Ga0233398_1000513_pt1 | contig 19570 bp, 19 predicted proteins | sample 38DmetaG_FD_182697 | JGI IMG/M metagenome (GOLD analysis project Ga0233398, IMG submission 182697) | Seawater microbial communities from Monterey Bay, California, United States - 38D | ecosystem: Environmental > Aquatic > Marine > Coastal | place: USA: California | collected 2016-10-02
CCTCATCAGCTAGTGCAGCAAGTACATCAGAAGCTAATGCTGCTGCTAGTGAAAGTGCAGCATCAACTTCAGAAACAAATGCTGCTACATCAGAAACCAATGCAGCTACTTCAGAAACTAATGCAGCTAGTTCAGCTACTGCTGCTAGTACGTCTGCTTCTAATGCAGCGACTAGTGAATCTAATGCCAGTACCAGCGAAACTAATGCTGCTACATCAGCCACCAACGCGGCTACAAGTGAAACTAATGCTCAGACAGCAGCAGACACAGCCTTATCTGCTTTAGATAACTTTGACGATAGATACTTAGGACAGAAAGCATCTGACCCAACATTAGACAATGATGGTAATGCTTTAGTAGCTGGTGCTTTATACTTTAATACTACTGATGACGTAATGAAAGTATATGATGGGTCTGTATGGGTAGCCGCTTATGCTTCGTTATCAGGCACATTAGTAGCAGTTAATAACTTATCAGATGTAACTAGTGCATCTGCTTCTCGTACTAACTTAGGTTTGGGTACAGCGGCTACAACTGCATCTACTGACTATGCAACAGCAGCGCAAGGTACGTTAGCTGATAGTGCTTTACAGAATGTAGTAGAGGATACTACCCCACAGTTAGGTGGTGATTTAGCTTCTAATGGTAATGATATTAACTTTGGAGATAACGACAAAGCTAACTTTGGTGCTGATAGCGACTTGCAGATTTACCATACAGGTGGTGCTAGCGTAATAAGAGACTCAGGTACTGGTAGTTTATATATAGATGGTAGCAGTGAAATCTTTTTAAGAGGACAGTCTGGCTTTTCTAATATGATTAAAGCTATAGATGGTGCGCAAGTTGAGCTATACCATAATAACTCACCAAAACTTAGCACAACAGCAACAGGTGTAGACGTAACTGGTACTGTAACTACAGACGGCATGACTACATCTGCCGACATTAATTTCGGTGACAACGACAAGGCTGTATTTGGTGCTGGCTCTGACTTGCAGATTTATCATGATGGTTCTAATAGTTATGTGACAGATACAGGTGCTGGCGTATTAGCGTTAGTGTCAGATAACCAAGTCAACATTCAAAAGACACCATTTGAAACAATGGCACAATTTGTAGCAGATGGCCAAGTTAGTCTTTTCTACGACAACGCACAGAAGTTTGCCACAACAGCAACAGGCGTATACGTAACTGGTACTGTAACTGCTGATGGTTTAACAGTAGATACAAATACTTTACATGTTGATGCTACTAATAATCGCGTTGGTATTGGTACAACTAGCCCTGCTGAAGAACTTCATATTTCAAATAGTTCAGATGTTAGAATTGCATTAGAAAACACTGCAAATCGCAGGTACGACATAATTTCAGGTGATTCTGGGGAATTTAGAATCTTTGACACTGCCGTTGGCGAGCGTATGCGTATCGACAGCAGTGGTAATGTTGGTATTGGTACTAGTAGCCCTTCTACAGCATTAGAGGTTAATGGTACCATTACTGCAACAACAGTAGACTTAGGTAATTGGACAATAACAGAATCAGCAGGTGTGTTGTACTTTGCCACTAGTGGTACTAACAAGATGAAGTTAGATGCTTCAGGTAATCTAACAGTGGTAGGTGATGTAACAGCTTATGGAACTATATAATGGCATTACAAGCATCAGGAGCTATATCTCTTAGCGAGATACAAACAGAGTTTGGTGGTAGTAATCCTATCAGCATATCAGAGTACTATGGTTCTGGTGGTGTAACTGGCAGTGGTGAGATAAGTCTTACTGACTTTTATGGTACTAGTAATCGAGTAACTATTAATTTAACTATTGCTTCTAATACATCTGTTTATGACATCTTTGCTAACAAAGGTGGTACATACAGCGCAGGTAACACTGACGTTATTGTTACAGTCAACGCAGGTGTAACTGTATCTGCTGGCGCTACTGACTACGCCATGAGGACAGATAGTGGTGGTCAATGGGCTGCTGGCGATACCATTAAACTAATTAACAATGGTACTATTGCAGGTTATGGTGGTGCAGGTGGTAATGGTGGTATTAATGTTTCAAGAGTTGGCTCTAATGGTGCAGTAGGTAAACATGCTTTTAGAGCTAATACTAATTGTACTATTGATAACAATGGCACACTAGCTGGAGGAGGCGGTGGTGCTGGAGGTGGTGGCTTCTGTACTCAATCAGGCAGAAATAATACTAAAGCATCATTTACTACTGTCACTGCTAATGGCGGTGGGGGTGGTGGAGGCGCTGGTCAGAACGCTGGTGCTATCGGAGCTTATGGTTCTGGAGGTTCTGCTGCAACTGCTACAGCAGGTGGCACAGGTAAGACTGGTATATTTACTAATAATACTCAAAGTACTGGTTTTGCTCGTGGCGGTAATGGAGGTAATGGTGGTGCAAGAGGTGCTGTTGGTGCTAATGGCTCTACTGCTACTGGAGCTGCTGGAGGTTATGGTGGTACTGTTACTAACTACGCAGGTGGTACAGGTGGAGCAGCAGGTTTTGCAGTAGCAGGTGGTGGAACAGTTACTTGGGAAAGTACAGGCACACGATATGGGAGCTTTTAAGAGTGATATTATTTAGAGTATTTATAGAAAACAAAACAGTAATCAATAGAGTTTACTGGGCAGAAAGTCCAACAGAACAAGCCTTAACTGATAGGCTGTCTGAAATTACTGATGTATTTCCTAACGAGACTTTTCCATACCCACCAGCAATCTTAGGTAAAGACTTATACGATAATGTATCTACGCTACACCAATGCTCACCAGATAATAACAGTGCAGTTGCAGCTAAGATACAAGGTAACTTGTTACTAGACAAAGACTTTATTCGTTATATCTATGACTTAGATACTAACACTAAGACTTACGAGATATTCTATAAAGATGATGCAGCATATTCTATGCAGCCTTTAGGTGCTGGTCTTACTGTTTATCGTATCTCTGATATGTTTGATGCAGGTATGAATACTATAGGTAAGCAATCTGTATATGTTCAAGGTAGTAACGAAGATGTATTTGCTTGGGCTAATAGTCTTAATCCTAATATAGCTATGCCTATCTCTGTAGATAAAGAGTTACACCCAGATGATAGCTACAAGTTTGAGTTTAACACTAATAGAGAATTAGTATCAGTACAGTTGTTTGCACACCTTACTAGAACAATGGTATGGAACGCAGAAGGTACAGAAACTTATGTTGAGTATACTGCTGATTATGCTGATGAGCTAACTAACTTAGCTGATACAGAGATTGTTATACCACGTTACAATGAGAATGGTTTTCGTATAGCAAGTGACCCAAATAGATAATGAAGGATTGGGGCATAGGTTCTACTCATGTAATTACTAGGTTAGGTAATAACATGATTAAAAGATGGGGTATATGGACACCATACTTCACTATACTACTTAGTAAGATATACCCAATAGAACAGATATACCATAACCACGAAGGTAACTTTGTATCCTTCTTACTGAAGGGTAGTTACTGGGAAGATGTAGAAGTAGCAGGACTTGTTACTACTAGGCACTCTAAGTTTATTAATGTAGTAAGGAGTGACGAGTACCATAGAGTACATTGTGATGAGCCTGTTTGGACATTACTCTTTATGGGTAGGAAGCAACAAGATGTTACAGCTAAATGGCGAGACAAGGTTTATCCTTACACTAGACTGACAAAGAGATATAAGTAATGGCAGCAAAGAAAGATCCAAGACTAGCAAGGGCTGGTGTATCAGGTTACAACAAACCTAAGCGTACACCTAACCACCCTAAGAAGTCACACGTAGTGGTGGCTAAAGAGGGGGATAAGATTAAGACTATCCGTTACGGAGAGCAAGGGGCTAAAACAGCAGGTAAACCTAAAGCTGGCGAAGGTGCACGTATGAAAGCTAAACGTAAATCATTTAAAGCACGCCATGGTAAGAACATAGCTAAAGGTAAGATGTCTGCAGCTTACTGGGCTAACAAATCCAAGTGGTAGCTCTTTACATTCTATCAAATATATGGTATTATAATACATGACATATCTTAATATAGTAAACAATGTTCTAAAACGATTACGAGAACGTACTGTATCTACAGTAAATGAATCAACTTACTCTGCACTTATTGCAACCTTAATTAATGACGCTAAGGAATCAGTAGAAACTGCTTGGAGTTGGTCAGCATTACGTAACACTTTAACAGTGACTACATCGTCAACTGTGTTTAACTATGAGTTAAATGGTACGCTTAATAGGCTTACTATACTTGATGTTATTAACGACACTGATGATGTATTTATGAAGCACAAAAGTTCACATCACTTTAATGAATTATTCTTAAACAGTACACCACAAAGAGGTGCACCATACTACTATAACTTTAATGGTATTAGTGCAGATGGTGACACGTTAGTAGATGTGTATCCAATACCTGATGGTGTATACGAGCTAAGGTTTAATGTAGTCCAACGTACAGATGATTTAACTGAAGACACAGACACTATTCTTATACCTACTAAACCTATAGAGTTATTAACATACGCTATGGCTGTAGAAGAACGTGGTGAAGATGGGGGTGTTAACCCAGTATCTGCTTATGCTAGAGCTACTACTTCACTAAATGACTTTATTAGTTTAGACGCTGCTAAATACCCAGAGGAGACAATCTGGTATGAAAGCTAAGACTATACTGATTGATAACTTACCTACAACTAATGATGTTCTATATACAGTACCACCTAATACTAGAGCAAAGTGGGTACTAGCATTTGTATCAAATGGTACAGGTTCTACAATTAGTAACGTACATATAAAGATTGAGAATGGTTCTACCATTACAGTTATAGGTTCTAAGTCTTTAAGCTCAGGTGAATATATACAATTAGAAACTGATGGTGGTTATGTAATGCTAGAATCTGGTTATGAGATTACAGGTGATGCAGGTTCTACAGGCGTATCATGTATACTAACCTTTGAAGAAACACCATTCCTAGTGAGTACAGCATAATGGCAAAACCTTTAGTAACAGCATCACTAGTAGCTCCTGCTTTCTTAGGTTTGAATACACAGGAAAGCTCTGTAGCTAATGACCCAAGATTTGCACTGGAGGCTAACAACTGCGTCATAGATGAGTTTGGTAGACTAGGTGCTCGTAAAGGTTGGATATATCGTACTACTAGTGGTGGTACCGGTCTTAACCTTTTAGGTATGCACCCATTTATAGATGTTACTGATGCTAAGAATATAATCTCGTGGAACGCTACAGGTTTCTATAAAGGTTTTACTACGCTTAGTGCCTTAACTGTAACTACCACTGACACATTAAGTGATGGTAATTGGGAAGCAGTAACTTTAAATGATAGAGCTTACTTCTTTCAAGGCGGTTACAAGCCACTATACTACACTAACGAATCTACGGCAGATGAGTTTGAGGCAATAGAAAACAATGCTGACTATAACGGTACAGCACCACTAGCTAGCATAGTTATGTCTGCGTTTGGTAGGTTATGGGCTGCTGACACACCCACTAACAAGACTACTGTATTCTTCTCAGACCTCCTCAATGGAGCTAAGTGGGGTTCTGGTAGTGCAGGTAGTCTCAACATAGCAGGTGTTTTACCTAAAGGCTCTGATGTGATTACAGGGCTTGCTGAACACAATGGTTACCTAATTGTATTCTGTCGTAATAACATTATTATTTACGCTGACCAAGATAGCTTTCAAGGTAGCTTTGATGTAAACACACTACGATTAGTAGAAGTTATTAGTGGTGTAGGTTGTATAGCAAAAGGTAGTATACAGAATAATGGCAGTGATGTAGTATTCTTATCAGCCACTGGCTTACGTTCGTTAGGTCGTGTCATACAAGAAAAGTCACAACCACTAAATGATTTGTCTAAGAATGTACGAGATACATTCATGGACATTGTAAATAGAGAAGATGACTTTGATTTAATTAAGTCAACATACTTTCCTGAAGAAGCTTTCTATTTAATTAGCTTACCTGACGCAAAGACACAGTTTGTATTTGATACTAAAGGTACACTTGAAGATGCTTCACTTCGTGTAACAACATGGAATAACTTAGACCATACCGATTATGTTTATGACCCTAAAGCTAAAGCACTATACTTAACACAAGCAGATGGTATAGCAGAGTATATAGGTTATCAGGACAATGGTAATAGTTATCTTATGTCTTACTTTACTAATCACTTTGACTTAGAGATTCCTAATATAAATAAGATTCTAAAGAAAGCAAGTGTTACAGCTATAGGTAGTTCAGGACAAGACTTTACATTAAAGGTTGGCTATGACTATCAGACCTCTTACTTTAGTACACCGTTTACATTAAAAGAGATTAACATATCAGAGTATGGTACAGCAGAGTATGGCGACAATGCAGCTACTATAGCTGAATACAACTTAGGTGTATCACTAGATAGATTATCTTCACAAGTATCTGGCTCAGGCGACATAATACAGATTGGTATTGAATCACATATTGATGGCGCACAATTAAGTGTGCAGAAACTAGACGTTTACGCTAAACAAGGCAGGATTATATAATGAGTAACTATTCTAAAACTACAGACTTTGCAGCTAAAGATGCACTGGCTACTGGCAATGCTAATAAGATTGTCAAAGGTACAGAGATTGATGACGAGTTTGAAGCACTACAAACTGCTGTAAATAGTAAAGCAGATAAGAATAATGCTGCACTTACAGGTACACCAACTGCACCTACAGCTAGTTTTGGTACGGACAGTACACAAATATCTACCACTGCTTTCGTACAAGCTGCTATGGCTGCTGTATATCCAGTAGGTTCTATCTATAGTAATGCTGCTGTATCTACTAACCCAGCTACCTTACTAGGCTTTGGTACATGGACAGCCTATGCTGCTGGTCGTGTACTAGTAGGTTTAGATAGTGGTAACGCAGCATTTAATACACTAGAAGAAACTGGCGGTAGTGCTAACCAAGCTAACCTAGCTCACACTCATAGCTTTAGTGCTACTACAGGAGCAGGAGGGGCGCACACTCACTTTAGTCATGATGTAAATGGTAATAGTGCTACTTCATTGTCTGCAACTAATGTCCCAGCCAGAGGATACGACCCTGGTTCGCGCTCTGCCACTCAGAATACAGGTGTAGACGGAGGAAGCGCAACTATTGGTTTAACAAGTACAGCGCCTACGCATACTCACAGTGTATCTGGCACTACTGGTAGCCAAGGTACTGGTGATGGTACTAACGCTAACCTACAACCATACATTACGGTATATATGTGGAAGCGCACAGCATAGAAGGTAAGATACCTGTATTTACTACAGATAGGTTTGAAGCCTACATAGAGTGGTATAACCATAAAGTATTTGGGCATGTCGATGTGCTTAAATGGGACAAGACAACAAAGAAAGAGATACATACAGCTTTAGATAGTTTAGTAAATACTTATAAAGCTATATACGCACTACATGATATAGACGATAACAAACATAGGAAATTCTTAGAGATGTACGGATTTAATTACTTTAGCACAGAACATTGCCTAGATGGTTTGTATCGTCAGGTATGGATTAAGGAGATAAACAATGGGTAAGGCGGTTAGTAGTGTTTTAGGTGGTAAAGCACCTAAGATGAAGTCTATGGGTGGTGCACAGTTTCAACCCTTTACTTACAAGACAAGTCAAGGTACAGCTACTGGTACTAAAGAAGGTGACAGTTTTAATATAGGTATTGAATTATCACCTGAGTTACAGGCATTACAAGCACAAAGCTTGGCAGCTACCTCTGGTTTATTTCCACAATACTTAGAACAGATACAACAGCGACCTGAACAATTCCAATTTGGTTATGACCCTCGTGCTGCACAACAGCAAATGTTTGCAGAGCAATCTGCTTTATTAGAGCCAGCGTTTGCACAACAACGACAGCAACTACAATCAGACTTGTTTGGTTCTGGTCGCATGGGTCTAATGCTATCTGGTGGTGCAGCAGGGGCTGGCACAGGTGGAGGCATGGTTAATCCTGATGCCTTTGGTTTAGCTAGGGCGCAGTCTCAAACCTTAGGTGAGCTGGCTGCTTCTACTAGGTCACAAGCTATGCAAGAGCAGGATCAGTTATTTGGTGAAGCTCTTCAAGGTTATCAAGCTAGAGATACAGCTAGGCAACAATACTTACAAAACCTTGGTACTGGGTTTACTGGTATGTTTGGTACAGCTGGTACTATTGGTGAGATTGAACGTACTATTGCAGGTCAAGGTGCTGGGTTTGAAGAAGCACGTGCAAGAGCTATGGCAGGTTCTATGTATCAACAACAACCTAAGAGTGGTGGTTTGTTTGATACTGCTGTAATGGCAGGTGCTACATACTATGGTTTACAGCAGTAGAGGATTAGACAATGGCAATTAGAAATATACTGAATATAGCCTCTGTTCAACAAGAGGAAGAGGAAGCATTAAAGGCACAGTCTGATTATCAATCAGGTCTATTTGGCATGACAGCCCAAGAGCTTAAGAAAGCTAAACGTGAAGAGACAATGGACATGTTACGGTTTGGTCAAAGCTTAGGTTTAAGTGGTGGACAAATAGGCGTAGGTATGCTACTAGGACAAGCTGCTCGTAAACTAACAGGTAAAGAAGACTCCAGAGAGTTAGAGTTAGAACAACGTGAAGTTAACAGGGCAGCTTTCTTAGAACAATTAAAAGGTGCTAGTAACCAAGAGCTTATAGACCTAGGTACTAAAGCTATGTTATCTGAAGATGATGAAACCCGTTCGTTTGGTTATCAGTTATTTGGTGCAGGTAGGTCTGGGATTGCCGCTGAGTTAGCTGCTGCTAAGAAAGCAGGTGAAAGGTCTGTTAAGAATGTATCAGAGCAAGATGTACTAATGGCTAATAGAAGATTAAAAGACCGAGGTTACAAGCTTATTGATGATGGTGTAGGTGCATTAATAGCTCAAGAGTATAGAGAACGAGAAGAAGACTTAGGTGATACTCAAGCATGGAAGGACGCAACTGCAATAACGCGATATGACCAAATTATAGCAGACTTAGAAGAGTCTAATCAGCTTAAAAGAGATGAAGGTAATGTGCTTCAATTATTTGCTCCCACAGCAACAACTACAGAACAAGATACAAGTAAGATAGATGCAGTTACAGAAACTAATGAAGTTGCTAAAGGTTATGCGAAACAGTATTTATAAAGGTAATTTATGTCTTACACAGTACAAGAAATTGAACAAGCTTTAGTAAACGCACATGAAGCTGGTGATACAGAAGCTGCCTCTTCATTAACTGAATACTTGCAGCAACAAAGGTCTATTCAAGCAGAGAGTGACCCGTTTGAGAATATATCAAATTGGGAAGAGCTTTCTTATGGCTATGCTAAGAAGAAGACAGATGTAGGTAACTGGGCTATGTGGTTAGAGTCTAGGTTTCCTATGGGGCAACTAACAACTGAAGGTTACAAAAGCCCTACGGAATTATATGGTGAAGACTTCTTAGCAGCTGACCCTGATGAGAGATTAGAGATTCTTAAACAAGCAGATGAAATTAAACTACAACAAGACTATCCTGAGCTGTATAGTTTAAGTCAACAAGGTAGAGAAAGTGGTTTAACAACTGCTGGTGCTATGGCTAATTATATCCTTACACCAAGTAATTTACCGTTCTTAAATGTAACTAAACCACTACAAGCTGCAGCAGTAGGTGGCGTACTAGGTGCAGAAACCACTGCAGCTGAACAAATGGCAGCTGAAGGTAGGATAACTGATGCTAAATCTGTAATTGTAGATGGTGTTATAGAAGCTACGTTAGCAGGTGGTATAACTAAAGCTGTTAATAAGTTTTCACAATATAGAAAAGCTAAGAAAGATACGAAGGTTGTAAATGCATCAAACGATATGGTTGACAACATTAGCTTGTCTGCAGCAAAAGCTGTGTCTGCTGGTGTGCCTAATAAAGACTTAAGAAAGTTTATAAGTGATGACTTAGGTTTAGATGAAGAGACTATAAATGCTGGTGTTGCTATAGCTGAACGTAAACCTATCGTACCTGCAAGTGCTGAAGAAGCTAGAGTCTTACTAGAAACTACTCAAGAAGTAACAGACCCTGTTAATTATAAAAGAGGTAAATGGGCAGCTGATTACCTTGAAACTATATCTGATAGAGTAGGTAGAATTAATGGTGACTTAAAGATAAGACTTAGAGAGCATGATATGAACGGTCATATACGAAAGCATCAAAAGCTTTTAGAGCTTAGACCTTTTATGACTGCTATTAGTAAGAAAGCTATTGGTGGTTTAACTAAGTCAGAGAGAAAAGAGGTAGGTCTTTACTTAAAGAATGGTGAATACGATTCAGTTATTAAAGTCTTAAATAGACATGGTAATATAAAAGTAGGTAGTAAGTTTAAACCAGAAGTATACACACCTGAAGAAGCTGTAACTAAACTTCGTAATACTTTAGAAGGTACAGCTCAAGAGTTAGAAGGTATAGGTGTTAAAGTTAACAGGGTTGAAAACTACTACCCTCGTAAAGTTAAAGACTTAGATGGTTTATTAGATAAATTAGGTAGACCTATTCAAGGTATTATACAAGTACAGTTACGTAGAGCTGCGTCTGCGCTAGGTAAAAGCGTTGATACTTTAACTGAATCTCAAAGAGAAGAAGTTATAAACAATACTTTAAGAGGTTACTCTGTTAACACAGGCAAAGGTGGTTTAAGTTTTACCAAGTCACGTACCATACCTAAAGTAACTGAAGACTTAAGTGAGTTCTATGAAGATGATATGCTTGCATTACAATCTTATGTAGTAAGATCAGTAGATAAACTTGAAGAAGCTAAGTTCTTTAGTAATGCTGGTGGTAAAGTTAAATACACAGATGATGGTCTTGAGATAGACTATGGTAGTTCTATAGGCTCAATGACTGACAAGTTACTAGCAAAAGGTCAGATTAATAATGCAGGTCAATCTGATTTAGGTAAGTTACTCTCTGCTAGGTTTGAAGCACCTAAGAAGTCACCTTCAAAGTTCTTCCAAGGTTATAGAACAGGTAACTATATGTTTACTATTGGTAATCCGTTCTCTGCATTAAATCAGATACCTGACTTAGGTATTACGGCTACTACGCAAGGTATGGCTAATGCATTTGGTCAGTTCTTTAATATGAATAAGCCATTAAGGATTAAAGACTTTGGGTTAGATGATTACTTAACTGCAGAATTATCTACTGTTAATGACTTTAGTAAAGGTTTGCATAACCTGTTTAAATATACAGGTTTTAGATTTGCTGATAGGTTAGGTAAAGAAACATTAATGAACGCTGCTTATCAGAAAGCACGTAAGATGGCTAAGAATCCTAAAGCTGGTAATGACATTGAGCTTAAATATAAAAGTGCTTTTGGTGACGAATATGATTTATTCCTCAAAGACTTAAATGAAGGTAGGATTAGCGAGAGAGTAAAACTCTATGTATTTAATGAGTTAGCTGATGCTCAACCTATATCCATGTCAGAAGTCCCTTATCAATACGCTATCATGGAGAATGGTAGACTGCTTTATACACTTAAGACTTTTGGTTTACGTCAGTTAGGTTTGGTTAAAGATAACATACGTACTAAATGGAAGCAAGGTAAGAAACTTGGAGCTGCAAAGAACCTTGCTATGTTTGCAACAATACCACCGTTACTAGGTGCTAACATGTCTGAAGTTCAAGACTTCATACTTGGCGAAGGTTATGACCCTAATGACATACCTGATGAAATGCTTAATAGATTATTAGCCATGGGATTTGCTAGTAGATACAACTTAGATAAAGCAGTAGGTAGTGGTAAGACTGGTGAAGTGTTAGGTAATCTAATCATGCCACCTACAGTTATTATTGATAACACGGTATCAGACTTAGCTGCTCTTTTCAAGTACGCAGAAACAGGGGAGATGCCTCCTGAAGGTTTGTTAGAAGAAACTATGAAAGACTTTCCAGCCTTTGGTAAGTTTCTCAAGGCCTACCTATATGGAGGCCTAGAAGATAACTTAACCAAAGAGTTTAAGAAAGATACTACACGGTAATAACTAACCCTCACATGCTACACATTCACCACTGCTGCCACGTACACCTGCCTCGCTTCTTAGATAGTACAATGATTTTATGTATTTATCTTTGAACGCGAGCTTGTGTATACGGCTAATCTCTGCTTCAGGTACATCACTAGGGAAGAACAAGTTTAGTGATTGTGCTTGGCAGATATAACGCTGCCTTGCACTAGCCAGTCTGACTAACACTTCTTGGTTAATCTCAAAGCTAGTCTTGAACACAGCCTTCTCTTCATCAGTTAGCCAATCGACTAGCTGTACTGAACCATTGTCCTTGATAATCTGATTGATTGTCTCGTCACTGTATACACCCTTAGACTTCATCAGATCCACTAGGACAGGGTTAATACGGTTAATCTCCCCAGCAGGGCTACCCTGTACGAATACGTTCTTATACACTGGCTCAATGCCTTGTGATACAGAACCACATATCAACGCGCTTGAGCTATTTGGTGCTACTGCTAACAGGTGTGTGTTGCGTACACCATGTCCCTTACACCACTTAGGCTCACCCTTAGTCTTAGCTAACCATTGGCTAGCACCTCTGGCTTGCTTCTGAATTACCTTAAACATATTCTGATTAATGTTGTATGCTTCAAAGCTTTCAATGTCAATCATGTTCTGCTGTAGGTAGGTGTGGAAACCTAACGTACCTAAACCTAATGCACGACCATACTCAGTAGCCCTTACTGCTTTCTCAATACCCTTGATACCTCTGCCTTGTTGAATAAACTCTTCGGCTACACAGTCTAAGAATACAATAGCAGTTTGCACTGCATCGGTATCAGCCCACTCATCATACTTAGCTAGGTTCATTGACGATAAGACACAAGTAAACGTATGAAACTCATCACTGTGTAATGTAATCTCAGTGCACAAGTTACTTGCTTTAACTGACAAGCCATGCTCTGCGTACATAGGGGGGTTAGCACCATTGACTTTATCTATGAAGAAGAAGTAACCCTTACCTGTAACCATCTTAACTTTCATAGCTCGTTGATAGCGGTTGACTGCGTCCTCGTCACCCTTGTCTAGCTTATCAATAAACTCATTACTTACAATCCAACCTAAGTTACAGTCATCAGGGTGGTTAACTAAGTGGTCAGCAATCTCCCAGAAGTCTCCATGGTCTAGTTCAACATACCCTGCCCATGCACCTCTTCGTGTGTTTCCTTGTGATACATCGCGACTAAGCTGGACAAAGTCTCGAAGTACTGGCAGTATTCCACTTGCCAATCCTCCGCTTGAGATAACACTACCTCGCTCTCGTATAGCTCCAAGGTAAGCTGAAGTTCCGAAACCATTCTTGCTAAGGACTGCAGCCTCTCTCTGTGCGTCATAAAACTCATAGACACCATCTCCTACGTAGCCACCACTGCATGATACAGGGCACCCACGGTTAGTACCCATGTTAGCTAACACGGGTGTTGAACAGGCTAACCAACCATTCCACATTAGATTAAAGAACATCTTCTGCCAATGCTCTTCATCTTCCATGTGCTTTGCAGCAGTGGTTGATATGCGTTTATAAATTGAGTACAGGTCAGGGTATTTATCAGTGGTGTACTTATCTTTAAGTATTTGCCACGATGCAGTTGTTACCCACATAGGTAACTTACCCTCTGCCTGTAAAAGCTTACGCTCTTCCCCAAGCTCCTCGTATATTGATCTTTCTTTTACCATGAGAATCCACCCTCTACCCAGTCTCGGCTGTAGTTGTTACCTTGCTTTGCAAAGAAGTCATGTAGCGTACCGCTGTTAATGTTCTTGTAGAACCACTGACTAATAGGGTCATATTCTACCTCGAACATTGGGTGTATGTCTAGTTGTTCTAGGCATAGATTGAGACGAGACTTAATAAAGTTCTTCATCTGCACATCAGTGATACCCTTGATAGTACCCTTCTCGAATATCATATCAATGATGCGTGACTCATGTTCTAGTATCTGACGACAGGTACGTTTAATCTTACTTAACACTCTACCCATACGATCAGCATCTGGCTTCTCTTCTTCTAGTAACTTCTTATACAACCACGCGCCTGCTGCACTATGTAGGTTCTCATCTCGTACAGAGAAGTTGATACCAGCAGTCATGTTCATTAGCTTGTTCTTACCTTCTGCTTGGAAGTGCTTGAGGAAAGCAAAGTTACTGTAAAGGATTGCACCTTCTGTGATACTACCCATAGCAGTAATCAGTAGTGGGTCATCAACTTTAAACTGTCTATCAATCCATGCCATACGGTCTTTCAACACCTTGTCCTTTGTGTATGACTCATAGAATTCATCTGTCTTTAAACCCATTACCTCATTCAACTTGTCATAGAAGGGAGCGTGTACGTTCAGCTCGAACATACCAAACAAGCTAGCCATACGCTGTATCTCAGGGCGAGGGAACGTCTTACGAACATAGTCTAACCAATACTCGTTACCCACATGCAGCTCATACAGTGTGAACAACTTAAGCACAGTAGTTACACCATGCAGTTCTGTTTCTGTTAGCTTTGTCTTGAGATCATGTATGTCTTTCTCCATCTCAATCTCATCTGCTGTCCAGAAGATACTCTCTTGTGACTTTGTGTACTCTAATGCTTGTGGATAGTCTACTGTATATGTAGACTTGGGTGTCAGTATTTGACAGGTCATTGTTTACTACTCCTAGTAAAGATAATACTTCTACAGAACCACTCTATCATAAAGCAGCGTAGTAGATCGTCCTCATCTTCATTAATGTAAAAGGTTATAAATCCTATGTAAGGTAGCCACCCTCCGAAGAGGGGGTACCCAAGAACCAACAAAGCTCCATCGCTATCTCTATCAAACATATTACTTACCGTACCTTTCTTTCAGGTAGTTAAGGCTAACAGGTAACTCATCAAAGCCACCACTCTTAACTTCATTCAGCACCCAAATACCACGCCAGCTACTATTGTTCTGCGCGCCTAGATACTTTTCATTGTGTTGGTAGAATATGCCAGCAAACAACCCAGTAAGGTTTACATTATCTGCACGCTTACCGTATGCAATGTCACGATCTTGCACGTGACCCATTACACACGACATCATACGTTTAGATAGCAAAGCCCTAGCACTGGATACAGGTCTTCCCATTATTCCGCTTGTAAAGTAGTGGGCAAAGGCGACACCCCCTATCACAACAGGTTGTAAGAAGTCATGTACTTCCCAGTCTATCAGGTTCAAATCATCATAGCTTATGACATCTTCAAGTATTGCATCGTTCTCTACTGCACGATCAATACGCTGTTCATGGTTACCCATTGTGTAAACTAATCTAGGCTTCCATTTACTGCCACGCTTGTTGGACTCTTTCTTTATTGGTGCTAGAAGTAAATCCATTGCAGCGTTACCAGCCTCTACATCTTTCTTATACCGTCTACCCTCGAAGTCTTTCTTACCTTTATCATAGCATGACAGGCTAGGCATATCCCAGAAGTCACCAATGTTAACAATAACATCGGGCTTCTTCTCAGCGATATACTTACCTGCCCACTCAAGGTGATCTATACGGGTGTTAGGTTTAACCTGACAATCAGGTATCACTATTATCTTCATCTTCTTTCTCCTGTATATATGTAAGTAACTCTTCAATCTCAGTAACAGTGAAGTAAGCCAAGCCTTCTTTCTCACACCACTGCCCCATACACATCTTACTTCCCTTACGTACTTTCTTATAGGGGTCTGACAATACAAAGATTAACTCACCATCTATACTATCTCGGATAGCTTTGTATTTCATTGTATCACCAGCCCTAAAGAAACCCTTAGCCTCAATAAGAAACTTACCTCTTACAAAGTCAGGTGTATACTTACGATGAGTAGTATACGGTACGCTGAAAGGTTCGTACTCAAAGTTGTAACCTTTAAGTCCATGAGCTAGTACGCTTTCAAGACCACTGCGGTATATTGTATCTTTGTGTTTCTTATTGCGCTTACTCATTAACGAACCTAATAGGCATGTCCTTGCCTCGTTGTAGTATCCATAGTAGCTGTGAGTTTTCTACTGCTCGATCAAAGCCATTGTCAAACTCTTGCATGTACATGTCGATAATTAAATCGTCCCACTTGTCACGCTTAGTTGCATCTAATAACTTTGCAGCTTTCTTTTCACCAATGCCACGGATACCTGTTATGTTATCTACTCGATCACCTGTAAGCATCTGCTTGTAGAAGAAGTAAGTTCCCTCATCAGCAGTAACAGTTGTCCACTCTTGCTTGCCGTAGTTGTAGTGCAACCCTTCAACCATAAGTAAATCTTTATCAATGGTTGATATAATTGTACTATCAGTTTGGGCAAGACCTAGTGCGTCATCAGCCTCCATACCCTCTACCACTTGAGCAGAGTATCTCTCAACTAGGTAGTCACGAATAAGGTCATAGTGAACAGGCTTACCCTTTGACTTGCGGTTAGCCTTGTAGTCATCACGTATCTTGTGACGGTAGTTACCCTTACCCGTTAGGTATATCTTATACTTGGATACACCAGTATCCTTAAGTAATTGATTAACAAACTGTTTGCAGCTATGCAGTGTGTGAGATACAGGGTCAGCCTCAACCAACCCTGTTTCTTTATCGGTAGTCTGACAGGCAAACCCTATGCGGTATACGATAGGGTCACCATCAATCAGCAGTTTAGAATGGGATATCGTCTTCAAAGTCATCGTCCTCATCTGATACCGATTCCTTAACAACAGATAGCTTAGGTTTGTTCTCATTGATACGCTTATCAAATACAAACTTAGCTAAACCAAACAATGCTTTAGTTGCCGCATTGTTCTCGTCATCAGCATCACCAACTGCCATGTCAGTAGTAAGTGCAGCACCCACACCCTCTTGATACTTAGCAGGTATAGGTGTTAGGTTAGAGATGTTATCATACACTCGGTTAGAGTTCTCACCCTTACCTTTGGTATGTTTAATTACTACATTACAGGGTAAACCAAGTACAGAATCCCAGTCAGCTACACTACCCTCTTGAGCAGATGCATCAAAGACACTAAAGTATTTCATCTCATTGCCTTTCTCAGTAAGAGTGTAGAATACATTGAAAGGTTTAGTCCATAAGATGCGTGGTACTTCCTTGTTATCAATGCTTACTGTTTGACCAATGATCTCGATACCTAGTGAAAGTTGTTGAGCAGGTGGTTTTGATTCGCCCATGTACTCACGCTCTTGCAAGCCCAAGTCTGCTACATAAACTAATCTACCCTCATGTTCGCCAGCTTCTAGGTTGGTGTACTCAACATTGTCATTGTTGGTTTTGGTTTCAGGTATAGTACTTCTACGTTTTAAAGCCATGTAAATCTCCTTATTGAATCGGATAAATAGTATAACACATATTAATGTATATTGGAATAGTCTTTTCCAAATTGAATGTCACAATCTAGCTCACGGTTGAGCTTAAGTTTCTTGTTTACCTCATGTACAGACTCCTTTAGTAGGTTGGTTACTTCTTGTTCAGTACCCTGCTTACACTCTAAGATTATCTCATCGTGAAACTGGGCGGTTAGTTGTGGTCGTTTACGTAGTATACCAGCAATCCAAACATCAAAGCAGAACACACCAGTACCTTGATTAAGTGTACTGAACCTGTCCTTGTCAGCTTTTAAGTAATAGTAAAGCTTACTAACAGGATTGTATAACCAAGTGTTGTCTTCTTTCTTAATGTTCTTAACTGATTTAATGATAGCATCTTCAGCAATAGATTTAACTGACCAGTTACGTGACCAATATGCCCTGTGTATCTTACTAGCTTCTGACTCAGTAATACCTAGTTGCCTAGATAACGTAAGCACACCAGCCCCATAGGTGCAAGCATAGTTACCACCCTTGTAGTTGTGGCGCACTTGTGTCACCTCTGGCGTATGGTTGCCAGCCTTATACTCTGCAACCTGCTCAGGTGTAACAGCACCAGCAGACAAAGCCAAGTCAAGGTGTGGGTCAAAGTCCTCAGTCATCATCTCTTTAACGTACTCAGGATCATAACCCCACATGTAGTGTTGCTTAGTTCTATCCTCAAGACTGGACATATCACTACCACATAGCACATGGTCAGGCTTACGCACTGTAAACAATGCACGTATCTCTTTACCGTATGGCTTACGTGGTGATGGTATATTAACACACACCCTATGCCTAAACCTTAGCGTGTTAGTGAAGCCATGCACCTGTGCTGTAACAAACCCCTTGGCATCAGCCGCCTTAAGTAGATTATTAACTACACTTATCCTGCTCTTAACCACTGTCATGGTAGCCAGCTCTTCTAAGTAAGGGTGCTTAGTTATCATAGCCTCTACTGATTTAGATAACGTACCGTCCTTTAACTTAACCAAAGGTATGCGATCACCCTTGGGGTTAGTATCATACGTGTCAGGCTTCCACTCTAAATCAGTTAACCACGCTTTAATCTGAACCATTGAGGTAGGGTTAGGGTCAACCCATTTAGCTATTACCTTAATAGATTCTTCATGTTTAGTATAGTCATAACCATGTGAAGCGCATAGGTCGTACCATCGTTGACCTGCAGTAGATAACGTACCATCTTTCTTATACATATTAGCTGGTCGTTTACGGTCAACATACTTAGGTACTTGTGGCATTACCTTGAACAACCTGTCGTAAGACTTGTCATACTCAGTTGTCAGCTCTTCAAGTAATGCTTGAGCCTTATCAACATCTAACTTCCACTTGCTTCGCTCTTGTAACATGGCGCACTTCATCTTCAGTGAAAGGTATTTAAGTATACGTTCAGTCTTACCATCGTATAGTTGTTCAAGGTAACTATTGAAACCTAACCACAGTTTAGTATTGATACGCACATCTTCCTCGCATCTATGTGTGTACTCTTCTATGGTTAAGTTCTCCCAATCTTCAATCTTAGGTTTAGCAATGCCAAGGTCTTCACCCCACTTCTCTAAACCATGTGACCATGTACGATTAGGATATAGATACCAAGACAATGCCAAGGTATCTACAATCTCACAAGGTAGGTTAGTATTTAAGATGCGTTCAATGATAGGTGCATCATAGCGTATGAAGTTATGACCAATGATACGATCATTACTATCAAGGTTGGCTATGAACACCTGCATATCTGCATAGGTAACTAGTGTATTAATCTTGTTACCATCATGTATTGACATACAATGTATCTTAGTAGCATCAATACCATCAGTCTCAATATCAATTACGTAGTCAGTCATTATCCAAAGACTCCCCTAGGTTCTAAGTAAGTTACCTTATCTTCATCGAAGTATACATCACAGTTATAAGATTGTCCATACTCTCTATCGAATAACATATAAAACTTACTCATGTTCTTCTCATCAATAGGACACTCATCAGTACGGTTACGAGATATACCATGACCATAGTGAAACCACTTCTCCATGGCACGACTGCCTGTCATCTCGCTACTGTATACCTTACCACCTTCCTCATGTGGCTTACTT
>Ga0233398_1000518_pt1 | contig 19415 bp, 19 predicted proteins | sample 38DmetaG_FD_182697 | JGI IMG/M metagenome (GOLD analysis project Ga0233398, IMG submission 182697) | Seawater microbial communities from Monterey Bay, California, United States - 38D | ecosystem: Environmental > Aquatic > Marine > Coastal | place: USA: California | collected 2016-10-02
AGGCTTGAGTATCCTGCCATTACAAACGAGCAAGAATCTATGCTCTCTGTTATTATGCCAAAAGATAGGCTTAAAATGTTAGAGTCAAATGAAGATGTGCCAAATTTTGATTGTGGAATGGTATTTGATTTTGGTGGATATATAGATGCTAGAATTATTGAAGCATTAAAACAGTCTGATTATATACTCGTCCCTACCCTACCTGAAGTTTCAGAAATACAAAGTTGTATTAGCACCATTCAAGCAATTAAGAAATATAATAAAAATATTGTAGTTATAGCGAATAAGACAGAATCAAAAGAAGATTTTGAAACAGTACAGGAGGCAATAAGGCAGATTGGAGACTACCCTGTTTTTGAAATAAAGAAATCAAGAGCTTTGCCAAATCTCTATACCGAAAAGAAATCCATTAAACAGCTTATGGAAGAAAGTCCCCTACTCCGTTATAGTTATAGAAAGGTATCAAAGCAATTTGATGATTTAATAGAATACCTTATTAAATAGTTTTTATATGTTAAAAACATATTTAAACACTTTAAAACTTGACTTATAATTTAAAAACATTAAATTAATGTTAATTAATTATTTTAACATTTAAAAAATTATTATGACTAATAAAGCTAAAAATTTCTCTTTTGATACAGAAGAAAAAAATATCTTTGAAAATCAGCCGAAAGCAAAGAGGAATGTAGGGGGGAGACCTACAAAAAAAGATGAAGAAAAATTGTCTATACAAAAAACCATTAAATTTACAACGGAAGAAAATGAAGAATTAGTAAGGGAATTTGAAAAAGTAAAAACCCAATTTACCTCCTTTGCAAGCTATCTAAGATACTTAGTATTTAATGGAAGTAAAAAGATATAATAAATGTTATTATATCTTTTTATATGTTTTAAACATTTAAAAACCTTTTATAAGATGAAAAAAAGATTATCTCATTAATTTAGATTATGAAAAAGAAAATCACGCAGTATGAACAAGAACCATTACAAGTGGACTTGTTTAATTACTATGGAATCAAAACAAAATACTCAAACACCATAGAGCTTTATGAGTCTATGCCAAAGTATTTTTACGGAATGCAAAAAAGAAGCATAGCAAAAGATATAAAGGCTGAAATATTACCCATTCTTGAGAGAAGTTTTGTTTTTAGAGAAAGAAATTACAAGTTATCTGTTATTCCTGCAAAAATTAAAGATGACAAAACAGGGATTACAAAAGAATATTATCCATCCAAAAGAGAAGAAATAGTAGAAGACATTTTGAAGAAAATGGCTTTTCAGGGCAGGGGGATTTATTTTGATGATTTATTCGGAATAATGTTCTCTTTAAGAGAGATAGAGCAGGAATTAAAGGAGTATGGGCATAGATATAAAAGAAGTGAGATAAGACAAGCTATTTTAATAAATAGCAGAGCTACATTATCAGTAGTATCAGAGGACAATAAAATTCAATTAGAATCACATTTTTTTGAAACTGCAATATTAGGGCAGAAAGTACAAAAAGGGGCTAAGGTAAGCAATGAACAATATACCTTAGTAAGATTCAACACTCTTGTAACAAAGTCAATAAAAGATAAGACTCTAAGAAATATCAATATAGATACTTGCCTCCAATATGATAATCCTGTTGCTAGATATTTACACAAAAGAATTTCACACCATTTTCAAGCGGATAAATTTGGAACAAGGGCTTTTCGTATGAAGTTAAGCACTATTGTAAATGATAGTGGTATGCCAAAGAGCAAAACATTAAGAAAAGATTTTGAAAGGGTAAAAGAGGCTATAGAGGAAATGCAGGAGATACAAAGTATAGCAAAATTCACGATGGACAAAATGTATGCAGAGAAGCCAAAGAATAAGATAGTAGATTATATGGTTTATATTATACCAAGCTCAACCTTTACAAGTGAGATTATACAGGCAAATAAAGAAAGTAATAGAATAAAAGCTCTCCCAAGTAATTAATGTTAATAAATATGAGGGAAAAAGGGAACGAAATATGAGGGAAAAAGGGCGAGAGTTAAAAAACACCCCTCTAGATATGAGGGAAAAAGGGAGGAAATTCTAAAAAAAACTAAAAAATCACACAAAATTCTCTTAAAAATATGAGGGAAAAGGAGATAGTTTTTTAAAAACTGCTTTTAGATATGAGGGAAAAAGGGTTGGAATGCAGTAAAATGTTAATAAATATGAGGGAGAATGGGTTTGTTTTAGAGGTATATGAGGGAAAAAGGGCGAGATAGATGAGGGAAAAAGGGAACGAAATATGAGGGAGAATGGGCTAGAATTTTTTGCAAAATCCTTATATTTAAAGGAATGCAGGGACATTTTCTAAAAAGACCCCTTTTCTTTAACCTTTTTTATTAATCTATTATTCTTTTTCTTTAAGCTTGATAACTCCAAAATGTTAAAAAAACCAAAAGTAATTCGCTTCGCTCATAGATTTAATCTAAAAACTAAATTGAGTTCGCTAAAGCTCACAAATATTTATTACTTAAAAATTAAGTAAATATAAATCAAAAAATCTTCTCCACTTCTTTCAGACAACAAACAAAAAATTTTTACAACAAAAAGAAAAAAGGGAAATTACTAGTTATGTTTTTTTGCTAAAAATTCTCTTTCTCCTCAAGAAATAATTATCCAAAAATCTAACTAACTTAACGACCATTAAAACAGTCGATAAATAATTGTATTTATTATTGCTTTTCTAGTTAGTTCCTTATACTGTTTACTAGTGTTTTAATATTAAATTATTTACTCAGTAAAAAATGAGCAAAATTTACGGATATTTGCGAACTTCCACAGATAAACAAGAGATAAAAAATCAGAAACTAGAAATTTTAGAATTTGGAAGAAAGGAAGATTTAAAGATTGATGATTTTATAGAGATTCAAATTTCCTCAAGAAAAACAACAAAAGAAAGAAGGATTGATGAATTATTAAGAAAATTAGAGGAGGGAGATACCTTGATAGCAACGGAGCTTTCAAGAATAGGTAGAAGCACAGTTGAAGTCATTACTATTATAAATGAATTAATAGAAAAAGGGGTAGATATTGTTATTGTGAAGCAGAATTTAAAAATAAACGCCTCAAATAAAAATGATATGACCTCAAAAGTTATGATTACTATGCTTTCACTTTTTGCGGAGCTAGAAAGGGATTTAATTAGCCAGAGAACAAAGGAAGCCTTAAAAACGAAGAAAGCACAGGGGCAAATTTTAGGAAAGCCAGTAGGGACAATTCAAGGGTCTATTTATGATAAAGATAAGGATAGAATTATAGAGTTATTAGGGCTTGGCTTGTCAGTTCAAAAGATAGCTCAAAAGCATTTAGGTTTAAAATATTCGTCTAGTTTGAATAATTATGTGATGAAGCGAGGATTAAGAGAGGAAGCGGAAAGATTAAGAATTAAATCTAATAATAATTAATTAAAAGATTTATGAATTTACAGCAAGCAAAAGATATTCCGATTACTTGGTTTTATAGTGATATACTAGGTTTAAGAGGAAAAAGAAGTGCAAATGATATTTTGTATTCTTCTCCTTTTAGAGATGATGGACAGCCAAGTTATTCTGTATCTATTAATAAAAATATTTCTTATGACTTTGCAACAGGGGAGGCGAGAGATTTAGTAGGCTCAGTTCAAAGTTATTATAAATTACAATCTGTTTCCGATGCTTTAAGGAAATTATCTGCTTTGACAGTTGATAGTAAACCAAAAAATAGTGCGTATTATTTGCAATCAATAGAAAGCGATAAAAATCATAACTATAAAAATAATGGCAAGGATGAGGGAAAAAGGGTTAGAATTTCAAAAGATGATAATATTTATAACGAAGCAAGAATAATAGAGGTAAAAGATTTATATTACTATCCTCTCAAAAATTACATAAAAGACATAAGAAAAGTAAATGTAGATATGGCAGGGATTTATCTTAAAGAGGTACATTATAAACTTGCCAATAATCCAAAAACATATTTTGGGCTTGGAATGGAAAATGTGTCAGGTGGATATGAAATCTCTATGTATAATACTAAAGAGAAAAAAACCTTTAAAACTGCTATAGGAAGTAAAGATATTACTTTTATCAAAGGAAAAGATGATAGCTCAAAAATAATATTAATTTTTGAGGGTAGGTTTGACTTTTTATCTCTTTTAGAAAAAGAAGGAATACAAAGATTCAATGAAGATGTAATAATATTAAATTCAATATCCTGCTATAAAAGAGCAACGGATTTTATACAAACCTCTAATAAATATAGTGAGGCTCATTTATACCTAGATAATGATGATGAGGGTAAAAAAACTTTTGCCAAAATTCAAAAATCCTTAATACCAAAAGAGCAGAGTAGGGCGGTTAGTAATAAAGTGGATAGTGGAATGAGTAGCATAGGGGATATATTAAAATTTACCTATGGTATAAGGGTTGTTGATAAATCAGATTTATATAGTGGATATAAAGATGTGAATGATTGGTGGGTTAATAAAGTTTGAAAATAGTAAAATATAGGTAGAATTAAATTTATATAAAAAATTAAAAGATATAATGATTAAAAGTAAAAGTTGTAGCTTATGAAATTTATAGATTTGTGTTCAGGAATAGGGTCAGCACATTTAGCCTTTAAAAGGCTTGATTGTGAATGTGTTGGATATTCTGAAATAGATAAAAAAGCAGAAGAAACATATAAATTATTTTTTGGAGATAGTCTAAAAAATAATGGAGATTTGATGAAGATAGATAGTGCTAAATTACCCAATTTTGATATATTGCTTGCTGGCTTTCCGTGTCAGGCATTTTCTATTGTTGGAAAAAGAGAGGGCTTTGATGATGAAAGAGGACAAATTATTTTTGGTATAAAAAAAATATTAAAAGCCAAACAGCCTAAATATTTTATTTTAGAGAATGTAAAAGGGCTGGTAAATATAGAAAATGGTAAAGTGCTTAATGTAATTATAAATGGCTTAGAAGAGCAAGGTTATAATGTTTTTAGTAAGGTTTTAGATAGTTCTGATTACGGAACTCCTCAAATGAGAGAAAGAGTCTATTTTGTAGGAATTAGAAAGGATTTAAAAAACAATTTTACCTTTCCATCTACAATTAAAACAAATATCTCAATTAAAGATTTCCTAAAAAATAATGATGAGAAATATTTATTGAAAGGTAAGGTTTATGATACTTTTACTAATAAGTATCTAAATAACAAATATAATAAAGATAAATTCAAATTAGATGATTTATTAAAAGAAGAGTATCTTGTATTAGATACAAGGCAAAGCGATTTGAGGCTTTATAGAGATAGAGTTCCTACCATTAGGACTGGAAGACAAGGTATATTATATGTTAAAAATAATAAACTAAGAAAGTTAAGCGGAATGGAAGCTTTATTATTGCAAGGGTTTGATGAGGATATGGCAAATAAAGCCGATAAACAAGTTTTGCAGGGCGCTTTGCTATCTCAAGCAGGTAACGCTATGACTGTTAATGTAATGCAGGCTATAGGGCAAAATTTAATAGATAATTTAAAACTTAATTAACAATTTATGGATGATTTAGTAAAACTTGGTTCCGATACTGCAAAAGGTGGGTTTAAGAATGAAGATAATGTAATTGAGAGATTTAATAATTGGGAAAATGATGAGTTGGCACAAGGTTGGCTTGTTGCTATGAATTATGTTATTGATGAAATTGAATATGTAAGAGCAGAAAAGATAAAAGGGAGTTATAAAGCTGATGTTCAAGTTCAGGTAAGTATAGAAATTAAATTAAAAAAACTAATTGATACGCAAAATCTTCAAGTAAAATTAGTATCGAATCCACAAGGGTTTAATCAGATAGATAAGAGATGGGTTGATAAGTATGTTGAGCTTTGGAATATCCCACAAGATATTACGCAGCTATTAAAGTATTTCACAGGAGAGATAGAGCCAAGTATTGAATCTCCAAGAGATAGTAGGCGTATGTTTATTAATGAATTAGAACAAGAAGACCAAAAAAAATTAGTCAAATTTATTCAAGATAATAAAACCTTAATAGTTTCAGATATATTAAAAGGCAGAGGTAAATTTTCTGCTGAATGGATGTTGGTTATTTTAAAAATTAAAGATGAAGAAATTAAATGGGCTTTAAAACCTATGAATTTCATTCTTAATTTTTATGGAAATGGGGATGTTGAAATTACTAAACAAGGTAGTATTAAAATAGGAAAAATAACAATCCAAAGAAAAGGCGGAGATGGTGGCAGAGATACAGCAAAAATGCTTCAATTTAAAATAAATCCATCACTATTAGTTGTTTAACCAAAGAAATAAAGGGGTGAGTAAAATTTGTCCTAAATTATTTCTGTAGATTACTAAAACTCGCCCTTTTTCCCTCATCTTAGCTACATAAACGGAGAAGACATACATTTCTTTTTCTTTTTGTTGTAAAATTTTTCCTCCTTGAAATAAAACAAAAACCCTTTCACAATATAAATTGAAAAAGGAGGGTAATTATTTTATTTCTTAATCTTTTTTGATTATGGCATAAACTGCATATTCCACCCAAAAGGCTCAATAAGGAATTTCTAACCCCACTCTAAATCAGATTAATCCCAGCTAGAACCTCATTTATCTTATCAAAATCAACATTATTTTTATGAGATTCAAACTCATACTTCCCATAAAAATTAATATGTCTCCAAGCAATGGGGCTTATCTGTTGTAATGCTTGTATTTGATCTACTTGTCCCAAAGTCTCTTTTTGTTTTAAAAATTCAGAAAGAACATAGCTGTTATAATAAACAATCATATTACAAATCAGCCTGTTACACTCCTGATATTCAACTTGCTCCGTCTCAGATTTAACCATAATTTTTCCTCCATTATCAAATCCAACCTTCCTTCTCAATTTATGGTACAACTCCTGTCTATTTACTGCTTTTTGCACATATTGCCTCAAGTTCAGATCATCAATATAATTTAAAATATAAATAGAACGAATAATCTTATCAAATTCAGCCAAAGCCTTTCTTGTCTTATTGCTCTTGGGAGAAGTACTAATTTTTCTTACTATGGTTGATACTGTGGTTTTTTTGAGGGCTAATGAAGCTATAACTCTCTTTATATTCATATCCTCTTCAAGAATTAATTTCTGATTGATGACATGACTTGGTTTCAAAACCCAATTCTTTGGATAATCTTTTATCTCTTTTTCCCCACATAAAAATTGGGATTTATAGTTTAGATTGGCAAACCTTGGAGCAAACTGTACTCCAAAAAAATCGAACAATGCAAAATTAATATCATTCACACCATGATTATCGGAAGATTGATAATTTGGTTGTATATCAGACTCATTCATTAAAAATAATTCAAGATTATGATGTCCTTCATACTCGTTTGGACTGATAGCTTTAAAAGCTAAAGCCTGAAAATTAGCACTCATCGTAAGAGCTGAAATACCTTTATCTCTTCCAAAGTATTTTTGAGAATATCGTGCATTTATTGTGTCTACACCAACAGAGTATTTTTGACCGTCAATGGCTGAAAATATATTCTCAGTATTCTTCTGATCGACATTATAATGCTGAAATATAGGCAATTTTTTTGTTTCATTTACCAATTTCTCATTCACAATTTTTAATGTTTCTTCACGAATAAAATTCGTACTCATATTTTTTAATTTATGATAAGAAAATCCTGAACTAGATGACATTTGTTTCAATCCCATATTAGTAGCCTGTGCCGTTATAGTCGCTTTTAGAATCTCTTTATCAATAATATTTCCACTATTATTTTTATGAACCACATGACTAAAATGAGTAAAGATATTTGTTTTATTATCAACGAAATGAATAATATCCACTAAATCAATCTGCGGAAGTGATTCAAATAAATTATCATGCAAATCAAGATGATTTACCTTATCATAATTGAGAGACCATTTATTTTTATCGGCATCTTTCATTTCAAAATGAGGGTTTTTATTTTCTATAATTCTTTTATTCACTCTATTTGAAGCTTCATTTAATTTTCCTATTGCAGTTGCCAATATTTCAGATATTGGCTTATCTATATATGGAAGAAGTTCAAGAGATTGAATAATATTCTGATAATTTTCTCTAAAATATTTTTCACTCAATAAATCATCGTCAACATGACGGTACTCAATGGAATTTTTGATAAAAATATCATTATTTATGATTTTGCTTCTGAGAATTTTATATACCAAAGTCTCATATCTTTTTGAATTGATATTTTGTTTCTGATTTCCGTCTTTACCTTTGTCATTCTCTAATATAAACCTCTGATCCTGAGCCTTTATAAAGTCAGTTGGAGTTTTATTGAGACTCAATTGAGTCTTGTTTTTCGCAGTTTTTAATACTTGAATGGCATCAAAAAAATGAGAGTAAAAATTTGAGGTTGAGTTATAGGAAAATTCTAAATTAGTAAATAAATGTCGTATATTCTGACTAATAACCCTTGCCTGTTTATCATAAGCTATCCAGTGTAATTTTTTCTTATCAAATGTATTCTTAACAAGCCAGTCTGTTAATGATTCCATCTGATTCCTCGGCAGGATTGAAAAAACTTGTTTTTGGAATGTATTAAAAGAAACATTTTTGCAATCTTGAATAACAAGGTCGAGAATTTTAGGAAGTTTCTCCATATTTTTATTCTGTTTTGATTTCATTTCCAAAATAGAATCATTCACTATTTCTTTGTTTTTGCTCTGATATTTTCCCATTAAATAAAGGAAACTTTTGATTAAATTATCATTTATTTTTCGATAGTGATGAGAAACAAAGCAGATGATATATAAATATTTCTTGCTTTGTTTTAACTGATTTATTTGGAAGATTTTATATCTATTTATGAGCTGAGCAAAATAAAGAATTGTTGAATCACTGATATTCAAAGCACGAATAATGGAATTCGTTTTATTGAAAATCGGCTCTAAATCTTGTTTCTTTTTGATTTCTTTTACAACATCGCTGTAGGCAAAACTATCTGTTGGACTTTTGATGATAGTTAATAAATATCTTGTTTCATCTTCTTTTTCAATCAGGGTATTTATTGATGATTCTAAGCCTTGGTCAATCATTGAATCTAGCACATCAAATATTCTGTTTTCCTCAAAAATAATGATTTGAGATATAATCTTTTGAGCGGTAGAGTAAGAAGGAAAGACGAATTGATATTTTTGAGAATACAGCCTCAGCTCTCTAAAAATATATTTTGGATTTGCATCTATTTGAGCTATTTCCTTTCCTTTATCTATAAAATCATTTTCAAATTCAGGAAAATTCTTAAATGATAAAAGACTTAGAATGATCGAGCGTTGTTTCAGAATAGTATTTTTAGCACACTCATTTTTAAGTGATTTTGTTATATGATTTATGTTCTGAGAATGGAAATACAATTTTACTATATATTGCCAATCTTCTGTACAATCAGAAAAGCAAAAACTGAAAAAACGATGGGAATATTTAAAGTACCCAAGTTGTAATACAAAAAATATTTTTGCCTTTACTGACCTAAAGGTTTGTAAATGTAATAATTCTACCTCATCAAGTGAAAAGAAATATTTTCTTTTTTCTTCATCAAAAACTGGAGGATCATATATTTCTTTTATTTCACTGGAACTCAAAAGAGAAATTCTATTAGTAAATTTATTTTGAGGAGATATTTTTTGCATGTTATAAAAAATAAAGAAATTAAGTTGTCAGAAAAACGTTCGTTTTTCTTGTATTTGAAATAATAATAAAAATCTTCTTGAAAATTACAAGATAACTCATTAAGAATTACAATATGAGTTTTATGGTCTGTTTTAAAGTTTTCTTGTAATTTTATTTGTTTCTTTTAGAATTTTGAATAAAATTGAAAAACAGTGAAGAGAAAAAATAGAAATTAAAATTTTAGAATTTGAAAATATGTTAATCGGATATATGAGAGTTTCGAAAGCTGATGGGTCGCAAACTTTAGATTTGCAAAAAGATGCTCTTCTTGAATGTGGAATTGATGAAAGTAGAATCTATAAAGATTTGGATACTGGAAGAAATGACCATAGAGAGGGTTTAAATAATTGTCTAAAAGCATTACAGCCTAATAATACTTTGGTTGTTTGGAAATTAGATAGGCTTGGAAGAAACTTAAAACACCTTATTACTACCGTTGATGATTTGAGAAAAAGAAACATTGGCTTTAAGGTTCTCTCTGGTGCAGGAGCTCAAATTGATACTTCAACAGCTAATGGTAGGTTGTTTTTTGGTATGTTTGCCGTTCTTGCTGAGTTTGAAAGAGAATTAATAGCTGAACGAACAAGAGCAGGTTTAGCAGCAGCGAGGGCAAGAGGTAGGAATGGAGGAAGACCAAGAAAGATGGATAAGCAGGTTATACAAATGGCAAGTACTGCTATGGCTGATAGGAATACAAAAGCTGGAGATGTTGCTAAGAAGTTAGGAATTACTACCACTACTCTTTATGACTACATTAATGGTGATGGGAGTTTGAAGGAGAAGGGGTATAAGGTAGTGAATGGATAAAAATTTATATGTATTTTACAAAACTTTTTACAAATTAACTTATTTTTTTATAATACTATGACTTTAGAATTGCTCTCATTAATAATTTCCTCAATTTCTTTAATTGTTGCTTTTATATCATTATTTATTGCAAAATCTATCTCTAAATCAGTTAATAAGAATGATAGTAGTATGTCACAAAAAAAGACTAAAAATAGTCTTCAAGTCAGAACAATCAAGCTTGATAAATGATTAAAATTGTTAGACCAGTAAAATTGATACAACGAGGAGGAAACAACAATATACAAATAGGGCATTTAACTATTCAAAACGTGAATAATTATGATATTGAACTAGATGGTAATGATATTACACAAGTTGCAAACTTATCTCAACTTTGTACAGAATTAGAATTATTTCCAAAGGTAGATATTGAAGGTATTATGAATCATACTAACAGCAAAGGTACTTTTTCTGCTAATTTTTTATCTTCGTACATAAATATGTATGTACGAAGTGTAATTGTACACTCAGAAACTAAAAATCTTTCTGTGGGTGGTTCAAATGCATCGCTTCAAGATATAGCTGCATATAAATTTACAATTCATTTAAAGGCAAATGAATATTATACCTTACAAGAGCTATATCCAACATTGGCTCTGTATAGAAATTCCGATAACAGGGATGAATTCTCCAATTTAATTAAGACACTAGATTTAGAGCCAACTGAAAATAATATAGATTTAGTAATAGCTCTAGTTAAAAATAAAAAAACTAAAAATGAAATTGATATTTTAATAAACATCCTATCAGACTTTAAATCGTTTTCAACTAATTCTATTGCAAAAATAGCAGAATGTTTTCGATGTCTTTATCTTCCTGCATTTAGAGATAATAGTCTTCAGTATACTATGCAAACAGTTCTTGAAAATTTCATATATAAAGCATTTAATACGCCATATCAAAAAGCAGTAATATATGCTGTTGAGTCAATAGGTGCAATTACAAACTCCATTGAAGGTAAAAAAATAGCTGAAAGAGTAGTAGGTTTTTTAGTTAAAAATAGTGATAAATGGGAGAGCTCAGTTGCAAGAGAGCATTTAATATGGGCTACTTTATCAAAAATAAAAACAGCTAATTTGCAATACAACACTGACTTAAGAAAAATCTTAACGACTGAAAAGTTTACAGAAATTCCTAGTATAGTTATAAACTGATATTTATGATGATAGAAAATTCTTTTATTTTATGTATATAGCCATAACAGGATACACAGGTTATATTGGTTCTGTACTGTGTTCATTCCTAACAAAATTAGATTATAAAATATTAGGAATTGATTCGATGTTATTTGCGAATTCTAGGATTCCGAATGCATCTTACCCAGTAGTTCATAAAACATTACACAAAGATATAAGAGATATAGATAAAGATGATCTAGAGAATGTAGATGTACTCGTACATTTAGCAAATTTATCAAATGACCCTATTTGTGATCTAGATACTGAGCTAACATTTTCTATTAACCATAAAGCATCTGTGAGACTAGCTGATATTGCAAAACAATGCAAAATAAAGAAATTTATTTTTGCATCATCGGTTAGTGTATATGGAGAAACTGGTAAAATTCCAGTTGATGAAAACCATCCAACAAATCCACTTACAGCATATAGCAAAGCTAAACTTATGGTTGAACAAGATTTGTCTAATCTTGCAAGTGATTCTTTCAACACTATTTCCTTGAGATTTTCAACCGCTTATGGCTGGTCTCCATGCATGAGATTTGATTTGGTAATTAATAATTTAGTGGCATCAGCTTTTGCAGAAAAATTATTAATAGTACGAGATAAGCCAAATTTATGGAGACCTTTTGTACATGTTGAAGATATAGCTATGGCAATAATGGCAAGCATCAACTTAGAACTACCGAAAGGGGAAACCAATAATATTTTTAATATCGGACAGAATATTGATAACTACACCTTGTCAGATTTAATTACAAAAATTTGTGATTTATCACCTATAAAACTAAATGTTACTTATCAAACAAATAATCTTGATAAGAGATCTTATTGGGTAAATTCTAACAAAATGTTAAAAGAATTGCCTCTGTTTAAACCTAGTTATAATGTCAGTAGTGGAGTTATAAGTCTTTTTGAGGCATATAAGAAGAATCAAATTACAGCTAATATCTATAAATCCGATGAATTCAAAAGGATTAATCAGATATTAAGGTTAATAAAGCTTAATATTATAGATAAAGACCTAAGGTATATTTAGGATTAAGCAGATACAAGAAGTTATTGCGACTTTACCCTATTTTTTCTGTAAAGCTATGAAAATTTGTATTTGAAAAATTCCTTATTGAGCCTTTTGGGTGGAATATGCAGTTTATGCCTTTTTACAAAAATTTTCTTCAAAAAAAATTTCTAAAGAAAAATTAGAAGAAATTATTGTGGTTGTGCAGGGGTCTTTTGAAGCAAAACAGAGCTTGGATGAAAAAGAAAAATATGATTTGTTGATTCAAGCAATGGAGCATTTGAATTTAACCTATGAGGATAAGGTTTATTTTGATGAAAGTATGAGTAGTGAGGATTTGTCAGAGGTGATTGAATTAAAGTTGATTGATATTTTGGAGAGAGGAGTTTTTGTGAAATAAAAATTCTAAAGAATTATTTGTATAATATGCTATTTTATGTATAATAACCTATATTTATATAATAAAAACTAAAATATGAGTATTCAGTCAGACTATAGAGTGTTTTTAGAGAAGCACTGTCAAGAATGAGAAATGGTTTTTACAGATAAGTTCTGAAATCCTGTAATTGATAAAATTGAGAGGAGGGTTAATAAAATTCTTGAACATGACAGGAGGCTAACAAGAAGAATAGAAGGAAAAACAGAAGAGCCTTATCCTCAAGAATTATTATTTGAACCATTATCTAATTTATCACTCTGGGAGTTACATTGAGATAATAATCCGAAGTTCAATTTTACCATTCCCAAGTCCAATTGAATTTGACATAATTTTAGCAATGAAGAATGTCTTATTGACTGATTGGAAAATAAAAAACCTAAAGACAATAATAGTAATACAATAAAATAGATAATTATTTTCTTTACAGAACTTGGTGCAACCTTATAGATAACAACCTTTATAGAATTTAATAATCCTATGGATTTATTATTCTTAATATTTACATTAATATCGCCAGAATCATTAGACATAGTAATCAAGTATATTTATTCTTATTCACCACAACGGATAATTTATTTACAAATCCTTTTTGATAGTTTCCCTCAAAATTTACATCAAGTGCATCAATAAAAACATTAATGTGTTGCGACTTGTTATCATTCAATAAAGGTAGGTCTTTTATAGAAGTTTTGTCATAATTTATACCTTTTGCAAGATCTTTTTCTAAATCCAACACATCTAAAGTTGTAAGATTAGTTTTTGTAATCATAAATTTATTTACAAGACCTTTGTCTAATAATAAATTTGCATAATAATTAGAAAATAAAGACAAATCATCATATGGAACTCCTTCTTTATCTAAAAATACTCTAAATACTCTCTTTCCATTAATATCATCTATTTCATATCGCGCAGTAATACCAAAGCTCTTTTTATAATTATGACTAATATTATCACAAACTAAAGATAATACTGTATCTAAATCATTATAACTTAAATCACTTATAGCATAACTATAAAATTTGTGATTATGATTCTTAATAATTGCTAAGAATCCTAAAATATCATAATCTATTTTATAATTTTTCATAGAAGAATTATCGTTTATTTTTTTTGCCTCAAGAAAATCTTTCTGAGCAAAAGCAAAAGCACTCATTCTCAGAAAGCATCTACCTCGATTAAAAAGATTTTCACAAGACTTATGTCCTTTAATGGAATAATTAAAATAATTAATAGCTTCATAATTTTTATGAAGCTCTACAAGTGCGTCTCCAATATTTAAGTATATTTTCGATGTATAATTATCATACATTTCATCACCATACAACGATATAGATTCCTTAAAGCAATCTATTATTTCTTTATATGTAAAACTACCCCCATTTCGCTTGAACCTTGTTAAAATCAATCCTTTCTCATTATATAATTTTGATAAACAAATTTTATCTGCATCGTTCTGATTTTGTATTAAAGAAATTGCTATCACATTATTTTTGCATTTAGGAACAAAGGCAGGTCAATATGCGGTAAGTGTCGTTGATGGCACAGTTTCAGCAAAGAAAGAACTAGAAAGAGAAAGGGCGGATTTTGAAAATGAAAAACAATCCTTTGAAGCAAAAAAACGAGAATATGAGGAAGAATGGGAAGATATTAAAAAAGCTTGGGATGAGTTAATACGAGAACGAGAAGAATTTGAGCGACATAAAAGCGGAGAATCTAGCGGTAAGAAAAAAGATTATTCCAAAAGTGAAGGCTACCAAAAAAGCAGGTCAAAATCTCAAAAATCAGAACAAACAAAGAGTAAACAAAAAACAGGAAGATTTTTTAAAGAATTTGCTAAATTTAACCTTGATAATCCAAGTAAAAATAATGCTTATGAGATTTTAGGGATAGATAAAAATGCAAGCAGGAGAGAAATATTAGTAGCTTACAAAAATCTTATGATGAAATTTCACCCTGATAAATTCGCTAGTGAAAGCTTGGATAAGGTAAAAGAGGCTAATAGAATCGCGGTATTGTTAAATTCAGCTAGGGAGAGGTTGGTTTAATTATTTTGATTCTTGTAATTATACATTAAGATTAATATGAATTTATTATATAAAATATAAATATGGATAACAAATTGATAGACATTGGACTCGGTATTTTGCAGTCACCTACAAAAGGTAGGTATAAAACTATGCAAATAAATGGCAAGAAACACTATCGTTTTTTAAATAATTTATATTTACCTTGTAAAACAGACCTCCTTTCTAAGGAGCAGGTTATTATTACCAATAGATTTAGAGAAAAGAACTTTAAAATTGATTCTCAGTTTGAATACAATGTAAAAATTAAAGAAATATTTAAATTTATATTATCCAAGTTCAATAACCCATCTGTGCTTGAAATAGGGGCTGGAAGATTTCCTTTAATAAATAAAAAAGATGATTACACAATAGTTGATATAGATAAAGAAATTAAAACTTATTTATTGGAGAATAATCAACATTGCATCTTAGAAGAGGAGCTTAATACATTAAAGTCGAAACATTACGATATTTGTATTGCTTGTTTTGTATGTCATTTTTGCATCTCTCCTAAAGCCATTGAATCATATAAAAACATTCTAAAAGATGACGGTATAATAATTTTTAATGTTATTACTCACGATTCCAATATTAAAACAAATATATTATCTGAATTCACTTCTAAATATGGTTTTGTAGGAAAATCCTTAAATATGGATAAATTTTATAAAAAATCAGATACTATTTTCTTTCTTACAAAAGATAAGCAAAATCCAAATTTTACACACTTAGTCTCCGAAACTAACAAATTTATAGAAAAATCATTATGAGTAAAATGAATATTAAAGGATGTGAAAACCTAACGCTAGAAAAGTGTGTGGAAAAAGTACAAGCATCTATTGTCGCCTTGGAAAAGTCTAACAATAAAACGCAAGAAGTAGTAGGTAGTTGGGAAAATTCTATTGATACACTTTCAGCTATACTTTCTGGAACCAGTATATTCCTTGGATCTTTAGCAATTTTAGTAGGTGTTGCTACCGCATATGCTTTCATTGCAGTAAAGGCGGCAATAAATTCCTCAAAAAAAGCTAAAAAAGTGTTTGAAGAGAAGTATAAGGAAACTGAAAATTTAAAAAAAGATTATAAATATCAAACATATTATCTAACGGCAGAAATGTACTATAATATGTCTTACTTTGAAACTGCCCTTTCTTATTATAAGCTTGCTGACAACATAATTCCCAATAAAATTAAAAGTATTAAGGCTATAATAAGATTGCTTAATTATATGGATAGGTGCGAAGAAGCTTTAGATAAAATAAGGAGCTATGAGGAAAATCAACCCACAATATATAAATCATTATTGCGTCATAAGGCATTCATTGTACGATTTAATCAGGAGTATGATGATTGTAAGGCTGACAACATTGAAATGTTAATTAGCGTTTTTAAAGAAGAAGTTAATAAAAAAGAACAGAGAGATTTATGTAATGCCATTGGAATACTATATAGAGACTTAGGAGTAGATTACTATGAAAAATCAAGTGAATATCACAAGAAAGCCTATTTAATGAATGATAAAGACCCAATATCTTTGTACTTATATGCTATTTCGAGAGCTTTATTTGACCAGGATATGCAGTCCTGCAAAGAAAGGATTATAAAAAGTTGTACGTTCGCAAAAGAGATGTATCAGAAGAGAGAACTCAAAAAAATATGGTTGGATACGATAGAACTATCTTTAGCTATTATTAAAAATGAGGAAACAAACCTGATACAAGAAAAAATAAATGAGCAAATCCAAGGTTACAACTACCTTAAAGAAACTATTAATTCTAACACTAATTCAATTATAAAGATACTTGAAGAGCGAGGTGACAATGAGGCTAGTTTAGAGAGTAGTCAAGATTAATAAATTTAAAAAGAGAGAAAGAGGTTTTTAGCCTAAGACCATCTTTATTCAAAGAATGATAATAATCTCTCCATCTATTAGAGTGATAGGAAGCAAGTTGCTATCAATTTAAATATCGATTATAAATCTCTCTCCCACTTTTCCTAAAACCTACTTGACTTAAAAAGATATATAAATATTCTTTTATATGTTTTAAACATTTAAAAACCTATAATATATCTTTTTAAACTTAAATTATGACAGAAAAGAAAATTACTATTTGGACAAAGAAAGGTGGTTGCGGAAAGACTAATATAGCAGGAGAGCTTGCTTTAAGGCTTGAATACCCTGCCATTACAAATGAGCAAGAATCTATGCTCTCCGTTATTATGCCAAAAGATAGGCTTAAAATGTTGGAGCCAAACGAAGATGTCCCAAATTTTGATTGTGGTATGGTATTTGATTTTGGGGGATATATAGACGCTAGAATTATTGAAGCGTTAAAGCAGTCTGATTATATACTAGTCCCTACCCTACCCGAAGTTTCAGAGATACAAAGTTGTATTAGCACTATTCAAGCAATTAAGAAATACAATAAAAATATTGTAGTCATAGCAAATAAGACAGAAGCAAAAGAGGATTTTGAAACAATACAGGAAGCAATAAAGCAGATTGGAGACTACCCTGTGTTTGAAATAAAGAAATCAAGAGCTTTGCCAAATCTTTACACAGAAAAGAAATCTATCAAGCAACTTATGGAGGAAAGTCCCCTACTCCGTTATAGCTATAGAAAGGTATCGAAGCAATTTGATGACTTAATAAAATACCTTATTAAGTAGTTTTTAAATGTTAAAAACATATTTTAACATTTAAAAACTTGATTTATAATTTTAAAACATTAAATTAATGTTAATTACATTTTTAAACATTTAAAAAATTATTATGACTAATAAAGCTAAAAATTTCTCTTTTGACACGGAAGAAAAGGATATCTTTGCAAATCAACCAAAAGGAAAAAGAAATGTAGGAGGAAGACCCACAAAAAAAGATGAAGAAAAACTGTCTATACAAAAGACTATTAAATTTACTACAGAAGAAAACGAGGCACTAATAAGGGATTTTGAGAGGGCAAAGACTCAATTTACTTCTTTTGCCAGTTATCTAAGATATTTAATCTTTAGTGGAAAAAGAAATATACAATAGTTGTTTTTAGTTATTTATTATATGTTTTAAACATTTAAAAACCTTTTATAAGATGAAAAAAGTATCTCATTAATTTAGATTATGAAAAAGAAAATTACCCAGTATGAACAAGAGCCAGTACAAGTGGACTTGTTTAATTACTATGGACTTAAAACAAAATACTCAAACACCATAGAGCTTTATGAGTCTATGCCAAAGTATTTTTATGGAATGCAAAAAAGAAGCATAGCAAAAGACATAAAGGCTGAAATATTACCAATTCTTGAGAGAAGCTTTGTTTTTAGAGAGAGAAATTACAAATTATCTGTCATACCTGCAAAAATTAAAGATGATAAAACAGGAATCACAAAAGAATATTATCCATCCAAAAGGGAGGAAATAGTGGAAGACATTTTGAAAAAAATGGCTTTTCAGGGCAGGGGGATTTATTTTGATGATTTATTCGGAATAATGTTCTCTTTGAGAGAGATAGAGCAGGAATTAAAGAAGTATGGACATAGATATAAAAGGAGCGAGATAAGACAAGCTATTTTAATAAATAGCAGGGCTACATTATCAGTAGTATCAGAAGATAATAAAATTCAATTAGAATCACATTTTTTTGAAACTGCAATATTAGGGCAGAAAGTACAAAAAGGGGCTAAGGTAAGCAATGAACAATATACCCTAGTAAGATTCAACACTCTTGTAACCAAATCAATAAAAGATAAAACTCTAAGAAATATTAATATAGATACCTGCTTACAATATGATAATCCTGTTGCTAGGTATTTACACAAAAGAATTTCACACCATTTTCAAGCAGACAAATTTGGAACAAGGGCTTTTCGTATGAAATTAAGCACTATTGTAAATGATAGTGGTATGCCAAAGAGCAAAACATTAAGAAAAGATTTTGAAAGGGTAAAAGAAGCTATAGAGGAGATGCAGGAAATACAAAGTATAGCAAAGTTTACGATGGAGAAAATGTATGCAGAGAAACCAAAGAATAAGATAGTAGATTATATGGTTTATATTATACCAAGCTCAACCTTTACAAGTGAGATTATACAGGCAAATAAAGAAAGTAATAGAATAAAAGCTCTCCCAAGTAATTAATGTTAATAAA
>Ga0233398_1000521_pt1 | contig 19340 bp, 22 predicted proteins | sample 38DmetaG_FD_182697 | JGI IMG/M metagenome (GOLD analysis project Ga0233398, IMG submission 182697) | Seawater microbial communities from Monterey Bay, California, United States - 38D | ecosystem: Environmental > Aquatic > Marine > Coastal | place: USA: California | collected 2016-10-02
TACAGGATTTTCGGTTATATTACCATCTATATATTTACCATTAGCAATGTCTGCTATATTTTGCAAAACTTCTGCGTTTCTTTTGGTAATAACAGTTTCCCCTTTTCTATCTTTTTTGTAACCTACTAAATCACCACTTTCACGTAAAGGTATTGGTCCTCCTTTTTCAGTACCTACACCTATAGTATATACCTTTACACCATCATTAGACAAATTTTGTGCCATTTGCTTGGTTTCTTCTTGATGATCTTCACCATCTGAAATAATGACTAAAAAACGATTGGTTTGTTCGTCATTATTGTAATATGTTTTTGCAAGTTCTAAGGCTTCATTTATGGCTGTTCCTTGGCTAGACACTAAATCTGGACTTGCATTTTGTAAGAACATATTTGCTGCAGCATGATCTGTTGTTATTGGTAAAAGCGGATATGAATTACCTGCATAAATAATAACACCAACTCTATCACTACCTAAATTATCTATGATTTTTGAAATAACTTGTTTGGCTTTTTCTAATCTATTTGGTGCAATATCTTCAGCCAACATACTTCTAGAAACATCTAATGCAAATACAATATCTACACCTTCTCTTTTTACAGTTTTTAATTTAGAACCCATTTTTGGATTAACCAAGGCTAGCACTAGAAAAGCTATTCCTAAAGAAAGTATTAATAATTTTAATGTTGATTTAAATACAGATGAGTTTGGAGCTAATTGTTCTAGTAATTCTAAATCTGCAAACTTTTTTTGAGTTCTTTTTTTCCACCATAAAACCAACAAGAAAATAACAATCATTACAGGAATGATTGCTAAAGCATAAAAATAAATTGGTTCTTCTAACTTATACATTTTATATAAAACTCTTAAATAATGTGTTTCTTAATAAAAATTCTAAAATCAATAAACCTAATGCTAAGAAAACTAAAGGCCTATATAATTCTTTGTAATTGTAATATTTAAATTCTTCTATTTTTGTTTTTTCAAGCTTATCTATTTCATCATAAATTTCTTGTAACTCAGTGTTATTGGTAGCTCTAAAATATTTTCCTTCAGTTTCTGAAGCAATAAATTTTAATAAGTCTTCGTCTATTTCTACTTGTTGTTTTCTAAAATTTAATTGTCCAGTTCTAGGGTCTTTACTCCAAGGGAAATCAGCCATACCATTAGTTCCAATTCCAATAGTATATACTTTTATACCTAGCTCTTTAGCCAATTCTGTAGCTGTTCTTGGGTCTATGTTTCCAGAGTTGTTTACACCATCTGTTAAAAGAATAATTACTTTACTTTTAGCTTCACTATCTTTTAATCTATTTACTCCAGAACCTAAACCCATGCCAATTGCTGTACCACCTTCTAAACGACCCCATTGTAATTCAGAAATGGTTCTTTTTACAATACGTTTATCACTTGTTATTGGTGTTTGTGTAAAACTTTCTCCTGCATAAACTACAATACCAATTCTATCATTTGGTCTTCTGTTTACAAAATTGATAGCTACTTTTTTTAGAGCTTCTAATCTGTTTGGGCGTAAATCTCTAGCTAGCATACTTGCAGAAACATCTATAGCCATAACTATATCTATACCTCTATTAGTTTTTGTTCTTTTACTTACAGATACATTTCTTGGTCTTGCTAAAGCAACAATTATAGCAGCTAAAGCTAAGAGCCTTAAAACATATAAAAGAGGTTTTAATTTTGATAAAAAAGAACTGGTTTTAAAACCTTTTACAGAGGGTATAGATAATACAGCAGCATCTTTTTTACGCATAAAAAAGTACCAAACTGCTAATAATGGAATAAGTATTAACAGATATAAAAACTCTGGATTTAAAAATTCTGCATTATTCCAATTCATCATCATTAACTTTTACTTTAGGTTTTAAATTATAGATGATTACTTCTGCATCTTTTCTATCTTCTTCGATCTCTGGAGCTAGAGGTTTAGATTTTGCAAATTTTACTAAATCTGCCTCTCTTAATAAATCTTTTAGTTTTTCTATATTTTCTTTTGTGGTTTCAATACTTTCTGCATCGTTAAAATCTCTAAGCATTTCTATAACTTCATCAGAAGTTTTTTCTAATGCTGGTACTTTAAGTTCACGCTCAATATAATTTCTGATGATTTCTGTTAATTCTGAATAATATTGTTTTACTTTATTATTTTGCCACAATAATTTTTCATCTAACTCATTCAACTTAAACATAGCTTCTTCATAAGGTTCTAATAACCTATAAGTTGGTTCTTCTTCTTCAATTTTTCTTTTTCTAATAACAAACCAATAGATCCAGAAAGCAATAATTGCTAATGCAGCTAACAATAAATAAATATAAACTTTAAAATCATCAAAAGTATAAGGCTCTTTCTTAATAGATTTTATAGGATACTTTTTAACCTTTGTTGTATCAATTTCTACTGTAGCAACATTAATTAACAAGGAGTCTGTTAGGTAAGCTTGATTTCTAATGAAAACCTGTTGTTGTGGTATGTAAAAAGAACCGCTATCAAAACCTGTAATAATATATTTTTGAATTAACATATTCTGTAAAGTATCTACTTTTGCAGAATCTATTATTTCTAATCCTTTTAATTCTAATTTTGGAAGAATAACATTTTCTGTTTCGTTAACAGAAATTCTTAAATTAAACTGCTCTCCAATTCTAATATTAGAAGTTTCTATTTGTGCTTTTACTTTTGGGTTTTGCCCAAAAACAACAGCAGAAAATAAAAATAATATGTAGTAAAATTTTCTCTTCATCTATCTTCCTTTATGTTTAAAATAACCTAATAATTTTTTAACATAGCTTTCATCAACTCTTGTATTAATAGCCCCAGCACCTCCTCTTTTAAAAGTATTTTCGTAATAATCTGCTAATCGTAAAGCATTTGCTTTGTAATTTCTTCTTACAGTTTTAGAGGCTGTATTTACTAATTGTATAGTGCCAGTTTCTGCATCTTGCATTGGTACCATTCCAAGATTAGGAATTTCTTCATCATGTTTGTCATAAACTCTAATACCTGTAACATCATGTTTGTTAGCTGCTATTTTTAGTGTTTTTTCATAATCATCATCCATAAAATCGGATAAAACAAAAGCAATAGCACGCTTTTTTAAAACACTAGACAAAAAACGTAAAGCTTCAGAAATATTTGTTTTTTTACTTTTTGGTTTAAACTCAATAAGCTCTCTAATAATTCTTAGAACATGACTTTTACCTTTTTTTGGAGGAATGAATAACTCTATTTCATCAGAAAATAAAGCCAAACCAACTTTATCGTTATTTTGAGTAGCAGAAAAGGCTAGTGTAGCAGCAATTTCTGTAATGGTGTTTTTCTTAAATTGAGTTGAGGTACCAAATAATTCTGAACCTGAAACATCTACCAGTAACATCATTGTAAGTTCACGTTCTTCCTCAAAAACTTTTACATAAGGTTCATTGTAACGTGCAGTAACATTCCAATCTATAGTTCTTACATCATCTCCAAATTGATATTGGCGAACTTCAGAAAAAGTCATACCTCGTCCTTTAAATGATGAATGGTATTCACCACCAAAAATATCATTAGACAAACGCTTTGTCTTAATTTCTATTTTACGAACTTTCTTTAGTATTTCTTTGGTATTCATATTCTAAGCTATTGGCTATTTGCTTTTTGCTGCTGGCTAATTGCTAAATGCTAAGAGCTAATTCTATGGTACTTCTACTTCGTTAATAATTGAATTGATGATGTCTACAGAGGTTATATTCTCTGCTTCTGCTTCGTAAGTAATACCAATTCTGTGACGTAAAACATCTTTAACAACTGCTCTAACATCTTCTGGAATTACATACCCTCTTCTTTTTATAAAGGCATAACATTTAGCAGCTTTTGCTAAGTTGATACTACCTCTTGGAGAAGCCCCAAAACTGATTAAATCTTTTAAATCTGGTAAGTTGTATTTTTCAGGATAACGTGTTGCAAAAATGATATCTAAAATATATTTTTCAATTTTTTCATCCATGTAAACTTCATTAACAGCTTGTCTTGCTCTGTTAATTTGCTCTAAAGAAATTACAGGGTTTACAGAAGAAAAATCGCCTGTTAAGTTTTGACGCATAATAATTTGCTCATCTTGCAAACGAGGATAATCAATAACTACTTTTAGCATAAATCTATCTACTTGAGCTTCTGGTAAAGGATAGGTACCTTCTTGCTCAACTGGGTTTTGAGTTGCCATAACTAAAAAAGGTTCGTCTAACTTAAAAGTTTCATCACCAATAGTTATTTGACGCTCTTGCATAGCTTCTAATAAAGCAGATTGTACTTTTGCAGGTGCTCTGTTAATCTCATCTGCTAAAACAAAGTTTGCAAAAATTGGCCCTTTTTTAATAGAGAAATCATTTACTTTCATGTTGTAAATCATAGTACCAACAACATCTGCAGGTAGTAAATCTGGGGTAAATTGAACTCTACTAAAACTACCTTGTACTGCTTTAGATAAAGTGTTTATAGCTAATGTTTTTGCTAAACCAGGCACACCTTCTAGCAAGATATGACCATTACCTAATAAGCCAATTAACAAACTTTCTATCATTTGTTTTTGACCTACAATAACTTTATTCATTTCTAAAGTTAGAATGTCTACAAAGGCACTCTCTCTTTCTATTTTCTCATTAATAGCTCTAACATCTACGTCCATTATATATAGTAATTGATTATTAATTTTTTACGTAAAACAAAACTACAATTTTAACAAAATTTATTTGTTAAAACAAGGTTAAAGGTTATTTCGTTTTTTATAGAATTGATAGGGGTTTCAGTTAAATTCTGTTAATTTAAAAGAAGTGGTATCAAAAGCACCAAAAGTGTAGTAGTTAATCCAGTCTCCAAGATTAATATATGTGCTGTTTTTTTGTAGTTTAATTTCTAATGGTAAATGCCTATGACCAAATACAAAATAATCATAATGTTCAGATTCTAATTTTCTTTTACAGTATTGAACTAACCATTCGTTATCTTCCCCTAAAAATTTTGCATCTTCTTCACCAGAGATCATTTTATTTTTAACAGACATGTATTGCCCTAATTTAACACCTAAATCTGGGTGAAGCCATTTAAACATCCATTTAAATAAAGGAAAAGTAAACACTTTTTTCATGCGTTTATAGCCTTTGTCTTCTGGGCCTAAACCATCTCCATGGCCTATAAAGAATATTTTATTGTTGATTAAGAATTTTTGTGGTGAATGATAAACAGGAATATTTAATTCTTTTTGAAAGTAGTCTTTCATCCATAAATCATGGTTACCAACAAAGAAATAAATTGGAATACCTGAATCTCTTATTTCTGCTAACTTCCCTAAGACTCTTACAAATCCTTTTGGAACAACAGTTTCATATTCAAACCAAAAATCAAATAAATCACCTAATAAAAAAATTGCTTCAGCATCTTTTTTCACTTCATTTAACCAAGCTACAAATTTTTTCTCTCTAGGAAAACTTTTTTCTGGAGTAGGAGCTCCTAAATGCTGGTCTGAAGCAAAATAGACTTTTTTGTTTTCTGATGTTGTAATCTTAATCATTAATGCAAAGAAAAGCTATTCCTCTTTACTTTCCAACTCTAAGACTTTTTGTAGCATTTTGTCTTCTTGATGAATGATTCTGTAAAAACCAACATCACCAAAAAGTACATTAGCAATAGAAGCTTTTAAGTATCTTTTGATAGTTTCTTTAGTTTTATAAGAAGGAGTTGCTTTATCTTTTATTGATGATAAATACTCGTCAAAGACTTCTTCTTCATTGTCAAAATCATTTATAAAACTATCTATATTCCATTTTTCAAGCTTTTTTCTATTGTTGTCTACAAAATCAAATGCAAAATTATTAATGGTATTAAAAAAGAAATTAGACATGTAAGCTGTTGTGTCAATAGGTACAAAAACGTCAGGAATAATACCTCCTCCACCATACACAATCTTTCCTTTAGGAGTTATAAATTTTAAAGAATCTACAACTTTTATACTGTCTTTGTTAAGTAATTCTCCACTTGCTAATCTTTTTTGATAATCTCTGTAGTATTTTCTTTTTCCTTTAGATTCATAAGGTTTTTGTATAGATCTTCCTGTAGGTGTATAATATCTTGCAGTGGTTAAACGAACAGCAGATCCATCTCCTAAAGGCATTTCTATTTGAACAAGACCTTTGCCAAAAGAACGCCTACCAATGATAGTACCTTTGTCATTATCTTGTAATGCCCCTGCAACAATTTCTGATGCAGAAGCAGAATTTTCATCAATTAAGACATAAATACCTCCTTTTTCGAACATTCCTGTTGAGGTTGCAAAATATTCTTCGATTTTATTTTTATTGTTTTTGGTAAAAACCATTAACTTATCTTTCTCTAAAAAATCATCTAAAATTCTATTCGCAATATCTATAAAGCCACCACCATTTCCTCTTAAATCTAAAACCAAGTCAGTCATGCCTTTACTTTTTAACTTTTTTAAAGAGGATTTAAATTCTCTGTAAGTATTTCTTGCAAAACGATCTAACTTAATATATCCTACAGAATCGTTAATCATATAAGCAAGGTCTACACTTTTAATGTTTACTTTACCTCTTTTAAGATTTACATAAAATAAAGAGTCGTTACTTTTTCTATAAATTTGAAGTTTTACTTCGGTTTCTGGTTTGCCTTTTAAATATTTTGGTACAATTCCGCTTCTAAAATTTTTACCAAACAAAGTGTCTTTATCTGCCATTAAAATTCTATCTCCTGCTTTTATACCTGCCTTTATACTTGGACCTCCTTTAATGGGTTGAACAACTGTAATAGAGTCATTTATCATTCTAAATTGCACACCTATTCCTACAAAATTACCTTGCATATTTTCTGTTACAGCCTGTAAATTTTCTTTAGGTATATAAACAGAATGAGGATCTAGTTTATTTAGCATTTGGTTAATAGCGCCATCTAATAAACTATCTGTGTTAACATCATCTACATAATCTTTTTCGATAAAATTGATGAGTCTTTTAATCTTTTGTTCTTGAGAAGTATTTTTATTTAAAGATAAAATATCATTAGAATTACCTCCAAAAAAAACACCAATAAGTATGCCTAATATTACAGCAATAGCGAAGTAAATAGGTAGGTTGTTTTTATTCATAAGGTAAATGATTTAATTCTACACCAGCTTTTTCTAAAAAATTTAAACCAGAAGGATCTTTATAGGCATTTGCGTAAACTACACGTTTTATACCTGCTTGATGAATTAATTTACTGCATTCTCTACAAGGAGATAAGGTAATATATAATGTTGCATCTTTTGCAGACTGTGTAGATGAAGCCACTTTTAAAATTGCGTTAGCTTCTGCATGTAAAACTTCCCATTTTGTAGCACCTTCTTCATTTTCACAACAATTTTCAAATCCTGTTGGAGTGCCATTAAACCCATCAGAAATAATCATTCTATCTTTTACAATTAAAGCGCCTACTTGTTTTCTTTTACAATGAGATAATTTGCCCCATTCTAAAGCCATTTTTAAGTAAGCTTTATCATATTTTAGTTGCTTTTCTAAAGTCATCTAACGAAATTATGAAGATTTATAGAATTAAAAGTTAATTATTTACCAAAAGATTCTTTCCCAAATCATTTTAGCTGAGATTATTAATACTAAAATTGAGGAAGCCATAATCCAATATTGTTTTTTAAGTTTTGCAAACTTTTGTAAAATAAACCCAATTAGAAGTATGCCAGAAACTATAATTACTTGAGCTAGTTCTATGCCTAGAGCAAATTCTATAAGAGGTAAAAGTTTGTCTTCTTCTTGCCCAATCATCATTCTAAAATAATTGGAAAATCCTAAACCATGAATTAGACCAAAGATTAAGGCAAAGATTAAGTTTATATTATTGGCATTTGCTTCTTCTCTTTTTAGATGAATGATATTAAAGACACCAGTAATAAAAATAGTTACTGGTATTAAAAACTCTATTAAAGCAACATCAATATTTAAAATTTTATAAGCTGAAAGTGCTAATGTAATTGAATGTCCAACAGTAAAAAGCGTAACTAGCCATAATACTCTTTTCCATTCTTTCACATTAAACACAACACAAAGTGCAACTAAAAATAAGATATGGTCGTAGGCAGAAAAATCTAACACATGATTTAAGCCCATTTTTACATATAAAGTAAAATCATTCATAAATAATTAATACAATTGGTTAAAAATCTAGAAAACAAATTTATAATCTATTTTAAAAATAAATATTAAATAAAACAAAAAGTGTTTTTTATCTGTTAGTTTTAAAAGATAAAAAAACCATAACTGTAAGTTAAAAACATAGTTATGGCTTTTATTTGTACTCAAGGTGGGAATCGAAACTATTATATATTAAATTTTTTAAAACCCTTGCAAATATTGTAAAACCCTTTAAAAACCAATATAAAGAGAATAAAAACAATTAATTTAGGTTGTCTAATGTTATCTAATAAATATTAAATTCGTTGTAATTACGTTGTCAAAACGTTGTCAAAGTAAATGATTATGTATAATTTTACAATATCAAAAGTTTACTATTATGGCATCAATCAAATTTGAAGTATTAAGTAATTCACAAACTGCACCAATATATTTAAGGTTATCATTCCGAAATAGTTTAAAAGATTATGTTGTAGAGTCTAAAACTCAAATTACTTGCAGTAAAGAGGATTGGAAAATAATACAAAAAAAACTCAAAAGACCATAAATAGCACCCCTCCCAATCATATGCTAACTAAACAAAATATACTTAAATATTCCTTATACAAGTAGCTGTATATTAATAGCTAAAAGGTGTTATTCTAGTGTAACAATGATTGATTCAAAGTACTTAGGTGTTTTCTCTTAAAAAAATAATATAATAAATTTAAAGCATATCAGAATTTTTGAAATTGAAAGTAATTTAATATTCAAAAAAATTGAGAATAGATTTATTTAATTTTAAATAGTATAATAAAATCTCAATGGCTAGCAGAACAAATACTAATGGTGTTACAGTAAAAAAAATATTTAAAATAAAATAGAATGGTAAAAGAATAAAATCAATAGTTTTTAGTTCAATATCAAATCGAAATAAATATGGTGTGGCTTTAAAAAAGAAGTTTTCTGTGTAGACTATTTCATTTTCCTCTTGAAGTTTTTCTTTTAATAATTCTAATTTTTCATCAATTTTATAAACACCTTGTTTGATTATAGGGTGGTCGTAAATTATTTCTGATTCTGTTTCAACACCATAAATACCTGTAGTTGGATAAAGTTTTTCATAAGATTCGTTCGTTTTTCGTGTTTCAATTGTTTGGTATCTATAAAATTCATTTGGGATAATATAAGATCCTAAACCTCTAACTAATAAACCTGCAAGACCAAATGAAAAAAAAGAAATAACAAATACAGATTTTATTATAATCTCTTGATAAAATCCAGCAAATTTTAATAAACTAAAACAAAGCAATAATATTAAAAGAAAGAGAAATATACCTCTTCCAGAAATGAAAAACGAAAAATCTATTAAGAGATATTTACAAAAAGTTGTTACTAACATTATTGTAGACAATAAAATATAAAGTATAAGTGTTAATCTAATAAACTTATTTTTTGATGCCCTATATTCCATAAAGTTATTAATTAAATTCAGCTAATTTATATAAATAAACAATCGTCATTTTCAGTGGATGTAATAATTATTGTAGTAGTTTAAAATTCACTTTATACTTATAAAACTCAATATTGGTTGTTACAGATAAAGCTCTGCGTATTTTTAAGTCGTCCTCAGAACCTATTATTACACCTTTTACTTCTTGATGAGGTTCTGCTAGGTCTTCTTTTACATAGCCCATATACCGTTGTATTTGACCTACAACATTATCACTCACTCTTCCTTTTTTAAGCTCTACAACAAGAAAGGTGTTTTTGTCTTTGCTAATTGCAAGGATATCTATTGGACCAGTATCAGATGGAAATTGTTGCCCAACAAGCTCACCATCAAGCTCATAGATATCGTATTGCTTACCTAAAGAAGTGTTCTTCCAATTTTTAATTAAAAAGTCTTCAAGGTGTTTTTCTAATGCAAACTCTGTTGGGTCTTCAATAGTTTTATCGTTAGATACAATTGTGGGTGCTTTATTGCCACCTATTAACTGCTCAATCTCTTCAGCATAATCTTTAAGATCACAATGAGTTAAACCAGAACCTGTTGATCCCTGGAGCGCTTTAGACATATCGGCTCTACTTATAGTCTTACTATACCAATTTACTTCTCTTCTATGAGGGAGTGTTTCTCCTTTTGCAAAATAATAATCTGAGGCTATTTCTCCAACATGATAAATACCATTACCATCAGGACATAAAATAACATCTCCAATAGATAGGGAGGCACAAACAGTATAAACACTACCTGAATGAAGTCCTATAGCTACATTAGATTTATCTGGATTTAAATTTTTATAGTAGGGCTTAAATTTTTTCTTAAAAGCCTCCCAATCAGTATTAAAAAACTTTGTTAAGTCTTCATTTAAATTAAAATCTACACCTATAAACCCATCTCTTAAACACTCATCGAGGTGAACACTTTTGCCTCCTGGCATTATTCTGTTATACTTCATAATTTAACTCCATCTATATATACAAACTGAGAGCTTGTGGTTACCTCTATAATTTTAAATCCTATTGATTTTATTTCTTTTTTCAATACCTCAATACGTTTTTCAACCTTCTTTTTTGGTTCACATATAAATATGTTACCATAAGGTTTGGTAACCCTAAAGGCTTCTTTGATATAATCTAAATAATTAGACCCCATTAAAGATATAATCTTTCCCTAGTGGTAAAATAGCTAACTTTTTTAATTTTTCAATATCTTTCTTGTTTTCTAAAGTATGCATCTTTCTATGACAGTTAGGGCATAAAGCAGCTACATTATCAACTGTATCACTTCCTCCGTTAGCCATATAAATAATATGATGAACTTCTAAGTAAGGTTCTCCATTCTTTTTTTGAAATGGTGCTGGTTCCTCACATAGTTGGCAATTCCCTTTTGACCTTAGTAAAGCATACTCCACAACAGCAGGATCTCTATCATAAGTAATAGATATAGTTTCTCTCTTGGAAGATTTTAAATTCTTTTTTTTCTCAGCAAGGTTAATTAGTTCCTGCTTAGTTTTCTTCTTTACTTTTTTTACCCTAGTTTCAAAGACTTTTTCAATATCTTGTTCTGGAAATTTAAAAGGTTTCCCATCCTTTAATTTTAGAGGAAATATCCAAACCTTCCTTTCTTTACTTTCTTGGTCCAGTTGGGTATCTTGGTAAGGTTTTTTTGCCAAGTAAACCTCTCCTTGATAAACGTATTCTTTACGTTTAAACACCTCAAACCAATGTATACTAATTCCATTTTTATCACTTTCCTGTAAGGTTTTATTCTGTGCAAAAGATAAAGATTGGTCTCCTTTCTGCCCCATCCCAGTGTAATGAAATTCATCATCAATCCATACATCATCATATAGACTCTTTGTATGATCTGAAATAATAAGTAAGGTATTTGTATCATGGCTACGTCTCATTCCTCCAGAATTACTGCAGCCAAATGTATCCATCAAATCTTGATTAGATAGAACATCTCCTTTATTTAATTTTGAATCAAATGCCATACCGTAATGCTTTAATTAGTGGTATATCTGCTGGAGCAAATTTATATTTTGAAAAATCATTCAACTCTATCCATTCATAAGCATCATGATCTGTAAGTGCAATTTCACCTGAAATGTAAGTAGCCAAATATCCTTGTAGTTCAACTTTAAAAGTTTCGTAATCATATACGCTATTTGCCAAATGTTTATTTACTAAGATTTCTATATTCAGCTCTTCTTTAATCTCTCTGATTAGACATTCCTCTGCTGTCTCATTACCCTCTATTTTACCCCCTGCAAACTCCCAATAACCTTCTAAGTGCTTTCCCTTTTTTCTTCGAGTAATTAGCACTTTGTTATCCTTATTTTGTATGATGCCAGCAGTTACTTTAATCATAATGTTTTTTTATTAACCAATATTAGTTTTTATAATATAAAACTTTTCAACCTTATTTTAGGACGGGTCATGGTTGCACACGGTCTCGGCTATGAGTAGTTGCGTGGGTTAGCACTTAACTTTGCAAGTACGCACAAAGCTGAAAATCTGTGAGGATTTTCAGAAGTAGGCGATAACAAGCAATTACTTATAGCCATTGTTGTAACACGTTATTTTATTAATTTTAAAATTCCACCTTTAAAATATAAATTTTGTGAATTCCCTACATCTCCATAAATCAAAACTTCATCATATCCTGCAATATTTTTCATTGATTTAGAAGGAATACCCCAAGCCCATCTACATTGCTTTTCATTCATACCAATTTGAACTTCTCTGTTTCTAATTTTTGTCAAATAAGTCTTGTTTTTTGATGAAAAAGCAGCGAACTCATTTTCTTCAATTAGTGTTATTTTACTTTTAAATATGTCATTTGATGCAATATTTATATAGTCTTTGTTAGTAGTATAAATTTTACCATTAAATAATGTTGGTTGTTCATATGAGCCATTTGGAAAGATACAGTCAAAAGAATCATTTATGTTAAAAACTATACCATAATCAAATTGAAGTTTGGCAAATTTCACCTTGGTTATTTTATATTTTTTATTCCCTTCAATATTGAATTTTGAACCGTCCATTGCTTCAAATTCGGATTTGTTGTGTAAAGCAATAAATGACTTTCCTTCATATAGTTCTTTTACATTATCAATGTATTTATTAAAAACATATTTGTCAGTTCCACTAACTTTCCAAATATAAGTGGCTGTGTCATTTTTAATTTTCAAGATGTCATACAAGTCATAATCGTATTTAGTTATCTCAAAGGTTTTATTAGTAAAAAGCTCTTCAAGTTTATAGCTTACATTTTTCCTTGATTTCAAATCATCTTCGTTTGCATAAATATTGTATGTACTCACATCAATCAATGTCACTAATTGTCCAACAACACCTGCCTTTTTTTCTTTTTCATAAATACCATCAAATGACATAAATTCGCCATTGTAAGGAATCGCTTTTATTTCAGGTTCTTTTGATTTGTCTTCAATTTCAATTTGACCATAAGAGATTTGACAAAAGGTCATTACGGTTAAAATCAATGTCAATTTTTTCATTAGTTACTTTTTTTTAATGTTACAACGTGTTTGTGTATGATTAGTGGCGTGTTTAAGCACCGAATTTAACAAATAAAAACCGAATAGAAAATCCGCAAGAATTTTCGTAAGTAGGCGAGAACTAGCCATTAATTATACACGTTGTTGTAAGTAGTTTTTTATCTTATTATTTCTTTAATTTCTTCTATCGTAAAAGCTGGTCGTTTTGAATGAATCATTGCGTGACAGTTTGGACAAACAGGAATTAAGTCTTTTATTGGGTCAACTTCATATTCTTTTCCTATTTCCGAAATCTGATTTATGTGATGGACGTGAATAAATCCTTTTCCGATTTCTCCAAAATGTTTTTCAAAATCATAAGAACACACTTTACAAGAATAGCCGAAATGCTTTAAACATCTTTTTCGGGCTTCAGGATTTCTTTCATATCGAGTTTGTACAATGTCTTTCGATTTACCTTCTTTATATGTTTTTTTAAATTGTGTTGTAACATCATTAGAAACAAAACTATTCTTTATGTACTTATTCTCCTTTATAAAGTTAAACCAGTTAGATTCCAAACTTTCCAAAACTTCTTCTTTTATTGAAATTCCGCTTTGTTGAGGAAACCATTGTTGTAAATTGTTTTTGTCAATACTTTCTAAAGATTCTTTGTCAAATAACTTGTTTTCGTTTGGGTTAATAAGAATATCGAATTCAATATCAATGTAGTTAGTCGTTTTATTTTCTGTTCCGTCCCAATGAGGTGCAACGTAGTATGAAGATTTGGCATAACCACTTCCCATTATTCCTCTTGGTTCGTTACCTAATCTAATTAAGAAAATTCTGTCTCCTTTTCTAATGCTCTTTGAATTTCCACAACTCCATCTTCTTTCAACATATCCAACTTTTTCAAGATGTTCAATGCTTTCTTGTAAATCTTCCCAATCCCATCTGTTAGGATTCCAAGCAAAAAGAAATGTGTTCATATTGTTCTGTTCTTAAATTACTGGCAACGTCTCGGCTATGGTGTCGTAGCATCCCGAAGGGTGCTATGCACTATATACATTGTTGTGTTTTCGTTTCTATTCTAATACGCATTCAAAGGTTCCTATTACTTTAAACGTGGTTAAATCATCATCTTCTAAAACTATGTTTTCATATGAGCTGTCAGTCGATAAAGGTTTTAAAATAATGGATTGGTGTTTCCAACCACTTTCATCTTGATATTTTTTACTCTCATATTCTTTTACTGTATAGCATGAACCGAAATCAGAATCATGCATATTGGTGTTTTCAACCAAAACTATTTGACCATTTCTCGAACCTCCTGAATATTTTCTAAATAAACATAATGCACCATTTGGAATTACCTTGTTCATAGACTCACCAATTACCTGACAAGCAAACAAGTCTTTACTCGGTTTAAATTTTTCAGGAATATTAAGCCATTCCACATCTTCTAATTGTTGTAATTCGCCAAATTCGCCAGCTGCTACTTTTAGGCTGTAAAGTGGAATTGAATTTTCAAAAGGTTTGATATTCTCCGTTTTGAATAATGTTTTGATTCCAACTTGATCGGTTTTGTATTTAGGCACAAAAGATTCAAAATGAGCTTTTAGTAAGGGGTCACACACATAGATGTATGTGCCTTTTATACCCCTAAGCATAATAGTTTTGTAAATATTTAGAATAAAGGCTTTTAATTCATTGGGGTCTTTAATGGACTGTTTTCCGTTTTTATCAAAGTAGTTTTCCTCGTTTACTATGATTTCTTTGGTCTCAGGATTAAAGGATATTTCGTTTCCGAAAATTATCCCAGAATAATTTAGATCATAGCCTTGAGTAGTATGTATACATCCAACTTCATTTATTGCTCCATCTGAATTAATCCAGTCATTTGAAGTGCCGTTCCATTTTAGCTGAACATCATCTATTTTGATATCAAAAGCATCTTTGTCCTTGTTTGATTTCCATTCCCAGGAGTAACCAGCAATAAGTCTTGAAAGCCCACTTTCTTTATCACGTAATTTTATTTGTTCAATCATCGTTTCGAGTGAATCGAACATGGTAAACTCGTACTCTTTAGAATTGAATATTGAAGAGCCTTCTTTTAGATTATTGTGCAATAAAGAGTCTATGTACTCAACATATGCATTTCCTCCTTTTACCCGAAACTGAGACTTTAATTTAAGAATTGAGGTGTCTTTATTTCTTTTGATTAGGTCAAATTGTTCTTTTTTGGCATCAGATGGTTTAATAGACTGTCCTTCATCGTAAAATAAAACAGTATGCTTGGATTGCATGGTAACCCAGTCTAATTCACTTGCATTATGCTTATCAAGATTAAGTGCTAGACAAGCTTTATCAAAAGCTCCGAAATAAGCACCTAGATTTACTCTCCTTCTCAATCTGTGTGACTCATCAACTACGAGTAAATCATATTTTTCCTTGCTCACTTGGGCAGGTCCAATAACCATACTAGCACTTAGTCCCTTTATGTTTTTAAATACTTTTTTTAATGTGGTTCTGAATGAAGACATTGGGACAACTAAAGCCATTTTAGGATTTGGGAGCACTTTTTTTATTTGATTAACTAAATCTATATAGAGGTTTTCTTCTGCACCGAACTCTTTAAAACTAAAATCCTCTAATTGACTTGAAAGCATTTTAAATAAGAATATGGCTAAAATTGTTTTACCAGTTCCAGCGCCTCCTTCCACAATAGTATTATCATATTTTCCTGTTGCAAGACTCTGTAAAATTTGAAATAGACCTTGACTCTGTTCCTTAGTTAAACTTTTATAAGGGGAGTATTTAAAGAGGTCAGAATTGTCAATATGCTCGATAGAGTGTTTAGATATTCCTTCTGCTCTAAGTTGATTCCAAATGGTGTTAAAAATATCCCAGTATACTTCCTTCTTTTGGTAATAATTGTGATTGGCAAGTCCAAGATTTCCGTTTAGTAGGGTGAATTTATTATCCCCTGACATATATTTTATCAGGTTAGATTCTATATCAAGAGTAGCAGATTTGTTGAATTTTTCACTTGTGATTAAATGGACAGATGTAAGTTTACTTTTAGCCCTATGTTTTAAGTGAGTTCCCATTCTAGAATAGGCATCAGTTGTTTCACCTACATAAGCTGTTTTGGTATCACCATCACTTAAAATGTAAACTAGAGGCCAAAGGTCTTTAGCAAAATGATTTGTATTAAAATCTTCAAATAGACTATTTTCAAAGTCGTAATGATTTATTTTTACTTGAGTCTGAATCATTAAAGCTCATTATATTTTTTCGCTGTTCCTTTAGCTTTTTCCACTGGGTATTTTTCTCCGTTCTTTTTGATTTTGTCAAGCAGGATATCTTTGACATCAAATCTATATTTTTCAGCTAACAGAAGAGAATAAGCAAGAACATCAGCTAATTCTTCTTTTACTTTTTCTTTATCTGCTTCTTCATGAGATTTCCATAAGAAGTTTTCTAAAAGTTCACCTGCCTCAATATTAAGAGCAACAGCGAGATCTTTAGGATTGTGAAACTGTTCCCAGTCTCTTTCATTTCTGAATTTAATCAGAGCTTCAGTTATTTCTTTTATGTCACTCATATTTTGTTCTTCTTAATGAAACACAACGTGTTTGTGTATGATTAGTTGCGTGGTTTAAGCACTAAAGTTAGCAAATAAATCACAGATAGAAAGTCCGTAAGGACTTTCGTAAGTAGGCTAGTACTAGCAATGAATTATACACATTGTTGTGCAACGTTTTTTATATTTTTAATTCAGTTTTTTGTTTGTTAGAAAATATTGAAATCATTAGCAAAACAGCCCAAATAATATCAATCACATTCCAAAGTTCTCGTCCAAGAGCGATTTTAAAAATCGGATTGATTAAAACTGTCGATGAAAGCCAAATCAAAAACCAAGTTTTATTTTTCTGATAATTGTTATACGCTAAAATTCCAAATCCAACCATTCCAACAAACCTTACCAATTGGTAATAACCATAATTCCAATCGAATAAGCAACCAACAAATAAAACAATTAAAACAATTTTTAAGAGCAACAACCTTTTGTTCATACTAATATTGGTCTGCGGATTCATAATCATACTCTTGCATTTCATCCATTGCATCTTCAACTATTTCGTCTCTGGTAATCATTTCGTATTGGTAACTAAATATGATAGACGCTGTTATTTTCTTTGATAAATTATTTTTCCGTGCGATTGTATCAACAACTTTGACAATATATTCAGGGTTTTCCATAATTGAAAAATTCAAACTTGTTTTAGCCAAATAATCTCTTAAAACTGAATTAGCTTTTACGTACGGAACATGTTTAATTATTGATATTAGTCCAATTTTTTCAGCGTCATATTCCAAAAACATATCTGCAATTTCATAATCTATTTCTGTTTTCGACTTTGTCGATTCTTCTTCTTTTGTTGATGAGTTACAAGAGCAAAAAAGTAATACAAATAGAAAAAGAGCTATAATATTTTTCATTTTGTTAAATTAATTACGTTCTTTAAATTCATATATTTTTAAATAAGTCTTATTTGATGGTTTGTACATAGTTCCTGTTCTCGTGTCCATTATCACTAAAGATTCGTCCTTGAAAACATAAACATATCTACCATTTCGTGAATAATTGTAGAGAATAATCAGTAATAGAATACTGAAAATAGAAAGAACTATTAGTTTGTTTTTTTGGTATTTGGTCATTTCCATAGGTTGGTTTTAAATGTTGCACAACGGTCTAGTATAACCGTCAGTTACGGGTTAATATGCGTTAATTTTCGGTTTGACACAGACTTTAGCAATTCCGAGTGGATTCGGACATAGTCGAATCCGCCGTAATTGCGGTTATACATTGTTGTAAAACGTTTTTTTCTCATAATGTTAATCGATATCGACCTTTTAAATTCCGATTATAATATTTGCCAAAAGAATCCGCATTTTTAAACTCGTTCCACGTTCCAATTGGCACACCACTATGAATGTAATTTTTTGATTTAGTTTCTATTATCAAGTATCCTATTTTACCATCGCAAGAATAAAACTCTGCGTCATAAATCCAAGAGCTTTTGCTGGTATCACAGTCATCGTGAAAATTAAAATCAGAAGATTTAATTGCTTGCAATGCATTTTCGTAATCGTCAAAACTGTCATTAAGTAAACTACAATCTTTACCACCGCAAGAAATTAAAATGGCTAAAATTGAGAATATGAATGAAAGTTTAAAAAATCTGGTCATTTTAGTTTTCTTTAACTCTATTAACCAATTCTAAATCTTCTTTTGAAGGCACAATTTTTTCGTATTCATAGTTTCCTAATTCGATAGAGTTGTCTCGCATAACTAATGTATTTCTGTAGGTGTCGCCAATATCATCGAAAGTTGTCTCCATTAAATTTCCATCTTTTTCTAAAATTTCCATTTCCAATTTCCAAACTTCATTTGCATCTGAAAAAGTCCTTATTCCCAAAAGGTTTTCTCCTTTGTTGTAAAATGGTCCAAAATAGTGAGTGGCATCCGAACCTCTTACTCTAAATACAGCATATTCATAATCTTCTAGAAATTGCTTTTTGACAATCATTTTATTTCCAGGGATTATGTAAACTTTGGTTAATTCGCCTGTATCGCTTAAATCTTGATAGACTTCAGTATTTTTTGGACTATAAACAGTATGTACACATCCTTTCAGCCCTAAAAAGAGCCAAAATGCTATAAAAATTCCAGTTCCTAGCTTATTAAAAAATGATTTCATTGGTTGGTTTTAAATGTTTTACAACGTGTTATATGTTTATAAAATACATCGTTTTTGGGTTTTATTTTCCGGATAACAACGCATTTCAATCGTCTATATCAGTTCTAAATATATTGATTTTTTTTTATTATTCAAGTTGGATGATAATTAAATTTAACAGATTTTGATAGTAACACTAAAAAGTAAAAATCCACTCTCTTCGAGAGGTTTTAGGATATATACCTACATTTAGTAATAAGTCCCTAAAAAGGAACTTTTCTTCTCGTTTATTATTTTTTAATAACACCTCCATAAGATCTGTTGCAAATGTAAATATTAAAAATTAAAAAGAAACCAGAAGAGATATATAAGAAGTTGGTTTTCAAACCATAAAACCTTAAATCGTTTTTAAGCT
>Ga0233398_1000546_pt1 | contig 18833 bp, 22 predicted proteins | sample 38DmetaG_FD_182697 | JGI IMG/M metagenome (GOLD analysis project Ga0233398, IMG submission 182697) | Seawater microbial communities from Monterey Bay, California, United States - 38D | ecosystem: Environmental > Aquatic > Marine > Coastal | place: USA: California | collected 2016-10-02
GATTGTTTTTGACGCATCACTATGGATTGTTACCTTACCACCATCTCGTACATTACGAATAGTCATAGGAATAAATTTTTCAGGATGCTGTCTTTCGCCAAATACATTCATAGTATGTGTAATATAGATTGGCATGTTATAAGAATTTTGATATGCTACACAAAGCTCTTCAGCACCAGCCTTTGAAGCCGAGTACGGATTTGTTGAATTGTAACGATCGTATTCATCATAGTTAACACCTTCTGGCGCTGGACCAAATACTTCATCAGTTGAGAAATATAGGAAGCGTTCAAGGTTTTCTTGTTTACGTGCAAACTCTAAAATGTTACATGTACCGACAACATTATCCATAACAAATTCCATTGGAAAATCAATAGAACGATCTACGTGTGAACCCGCAGCCAAATGTGCTACAATATCAATTGGTCCAATATCAGCAATAAGCATTGGATTAAATTCAGCTTTTAAATCGTGGAAAATTGTACGAAGACGTTTGCGTTCTTCTGCAGTACGTTCTTGCAAGAGATCATGTAATCTGTTTAAATTACCGCTATAATCCAAACGATCAACTGTAATAATTTCCCAGTCGGTTTGTTTAAGTACTCGGTTAATTAAGTGGTGTGCGATAAAACCACCACCGCCGGTAATCAGAATTCTTTTTGACATAATATCTCCTTCATCAAAATCATAGTGTAAGAACCTCCCAGCGAACTGAGAGGCTTGTTAAGTTTATTTATAATTAAAATTTATATTTAATTGTTGCCTTTACACTATCATCAATGTTTGATGTTTGGCCAGTCCATGGGCTTACTTGTACCTTATCATTATGGTAATAAAGACCTAACTCTACTGGACCTTTTGTATGGATGGCTGCTAGGTAATTATATGTAAATCCTAAATCATCATCTGTTACATTATGCGCAGTAAACATTAATTCTTTACTATAGTTATACATAATACCATAATCTTTACGAGTATTTTCTTTATCTTCCCATTGCTCATATCCTAGACCAATTGGAATACCCATTCGATGGAATGATGTACCGACTGCCATACCTTTTTGTGTTTCACCGTCTTCTGTATCAATTTGCATATATGATACGTCAACAATTTTTGCACGGGCAGTTACACCGTAATACATTGCTTTTGATTCCGGATCCCAAGCAACTACACCACCATATGGCATATCTCTTTTTAAACGATATGAATTAAATTCAAATTCGTCATTGTGATCCCATCCACCAAATGCTAATACTACTTTTTCTCGGTGGTCAATACGTGAGTTCTGTTTCGTAATAATAACTGGTGCACCAATTTTTGCTGTCTTAGCAAATCCTAAACGCTGAGCGTCTGTTTCACCAACATATAATCTTGCTCCACCGATACCAAGACCCATTTGTTTCTCAGTAATTGTATTATCTAATGTACGATCTAACGCATAGTTTGTATCAAACCGCGCAGAAAAACCTGACCAATTTGCCAATGGATGGTCGAGATCTGTTTCATAACCTGCCATTGCTTCAAATCGAGTGTCTACATGACCTTCTGTATTCGTGTCGTCAATGTAGATTTCAAATGTACCATTAATGAAAGGACCATCTTTTGCTTCTGTATGGTCATGTCCACCAGCCATGGCACCTGATGCCATAAGTGATGCGATAATAGTACTTGTAAATATTTTCATTTCTATTCCTTATTCTTTAACCAGCCAATTTTTTCACCGGCTTCAAGTCGACGTTCTGCTTCCGCTTTAGTACCTGGGTAACGCCATGCCCAAATAACGATTAATGCAAATGTAATAAACATGTATAATGTTGCTTTTACATTTCCTGTTCCAAAGAACATAAATCCTAATGATGTTGACATTACTGCAACCATTAAGTATTTTGCTTTTTGAGGGTAAACTCGTAATCTAGACCAGTTTTTAACAAATGGACCAAACCTTGGGTGGTTCATAATCCAGTTGTGTAAACGGTCGGAGGACTTGGCAAAACAAAACGTTGCCCCTAAAATAGGTGTACTCCATGGTAGTCCGGGCAGTATTACACCAAGATAGGCAACGCCTACCAAAAGGATGCCCAATACAAACCAAAAGGCTTTTTTAATCTTAATCATAATATCTTCCTTTTTACTGAAAAAAGCGTATTCTAATTGATTCATTTCAATACTTCTTTCAGAGCTTCAACTAATTCTACCATCATTATATCGGTATGGTATGGAGTAGGTGCGATACGTAATCGCTCAGTGCCTTGTTCCACTGTTGGAGAATTAATCGGTTGTATGTATATACCGAATTCGTTTATCAATCTATCCGAAGCTTCTTTGCATTTAAACGCATCATTGACCATCACTGGTATAATGTGAGTACAAGCGTTCGGATGAATGTTTATTCCTGCATCAATAAGCATGCCTTTAAGTTTGGCAACGCGTTCCTGATGTTTTTCTCTAAGGGAATTGTGATCCTTTAGATAATTTATACTGGCGAGAGCCCCAGCACATATGACTGGTGACATACTGGTAGTGAATATGAACCCACTGGCAGTAGATCTAATAGCGTCAATAATTGTTTGATTACCTGCAATGTAACCTCCTTGGACGCCGTATGCTTTGCCTAATGTACCGTTGACGATGTCGATACTACCAGAGTCTAAGTTTAGTTCTTCACAATACCCAGCGCCGGTTTTACCATAAAGACCTACTGCATGAACTTCATCTATATAAGTCATTGCCTTATATTTATATGCCAGATCCACTATAGATTTTATAGGTGATACATCTCCATCCATTGAATATATTGACTCAAATACAATTACAGGATTAAGTTTGCGTTTGATAGCTAGTTTGAGTTTCTTTTCTAAATCGTCCATATCGTTATGTTCAAATATTAGTTTCTCTGCTCTACTATTTACCATACCCATAATAATTGAGGCATGGTTCTTACTATCAGAAACAAAACATAAGTTTGGTATAATTTTAGATAAAGCAATAAGTGACCATTCATTTGCAACATATGCACTTGTAAATACCAAAGCTGATTGAGATTTATGTAGGGATGCTATCTCGCGTTCTAGGGTAACGTGATAATGTGATGTTCCACCTATATTACGAGTACCACCTGATCCAGCACCTGTCTGATCCAAAGCAGTATGCATTGAATCAATAACATATGGATTTTGACCCATTCCTAAATAATCATTAGAACACCAATTGACTATGTTTTTTGGAGCATATTTGCCATACCATATTGAACGAGGGAAAGACCCTCGCTCTCTAAGTATATCGTTAAAGACTCTGTATCTGCCATCGGCTTTAAATTCTTTAACTGTATTTTCAAAATATTTCAGGTAGTTCATAATTTAGGCTTCACATGCCGCGCAATCTGCGCCCATAGAAACGCGTTTACGAGTTAACGATTGAGCTGCTGACATTGAGTAAGCGTAATATAAACTTTTTACACCCATCTCATTTGCATACAGATATAAAGCATTAATGTCTTTAACTGTCATATCTGGGTCAAGCATCAAGTTTAAACTTTGAGATTGGTCAATGTATTCTTGTCGAATAGCAGCTTGGTCAATAATAGTATTTGGACTAATCTCTGAGAATGTTTTAAATACTGAACGTTCGTCTTCAGTTAAGAACTCAAGGTGTTGAACTGAACCATCACGATTTTTAATTGACTCCCATACGTCTGGTGTATCTTGTTCTTTTGCTATTAATAATTCTTTTAAATATGGATTACGAATAGTAACTTTCATTTTAGCTAAATCTTTAACATAGGCATTAGAAAATTCTGGTTCAATAGATTGTGATACTTGACCAAGGATAAAGCTTGATGATTTGGTAGGAGCAATAGCCATCGTTGTAGTATTACGCATTCCATAACCTTCAAGTAATTCTGGTTCACCTAATGTTTTGGCCATCTGACGAGAAGCTTCATATGATTTTTCTTGCATCGTTTTGGCAATTTCAAGGTTTAATTGAGCAGCTTCTTTTGAGTCAAAGGAAATCATTTTAGATTGTAAATGAGAATGCCATCCTAAAATACCAGCGCCAAGAGCACGGTGTTTCATAGCAAAGTCACGAGCACGTTTCATGTAAATTTGACCTGTAGTCTTGCGAACAAATTCTTCACATACTGTGTCAAGGAACATAGTCAATGTTTCAATCGCGTCTGTTTCTTTGATTTCATCCCAATGTAAAACATTAAGCGATGATAATACGCACGTGAATGTTTCCTCATGTGAAGATGGTAATGCAATTTCAGCACACATATTTGAAGCGTGTACTCTCATATCCTTATCTTTATATACTTGTGGTCGACCATCGTTTACATTGTCTGAAAATAGAATATAAGGGAAACCAATTTCAGAACGACGTTGTAGTACCTTTGCCCATAGACGACGTTTGTCTGGATCTCCAGCTTTCATTTCATCAATGAATTTGTTACTAACATTGATACCTGTTGTTAACCCTTGGATAGGATTACCTTCTGTACCAATATCCAAAAACTCATCAGCATCTGGATGTTCAATATCTTGGTAAGCAGCAAAGAAACCACGACGTACTGAACCTTGAGATACAACTGACGCCAATGTATCATACATCTGCATAAAGTGTACTGAACCTGAAGATTCACCTGAGTCTCTGATACCAGCACCACGATGCCTGATTGCTCCAAAGTAACCTGATGTACCACCACCGTTTTTCATTAACATACCATTTTCGGCATGACCAAACAAAATGGCTTGCATACTATCATCAATGTACGAACCAAAACATGATACTGGTAAACCTCGTTCTTTACCATAGTTAGCCCAAATAGGTGATGCTAATGAATAAAATCCACGACTCATATAGTCATAAAATTTATCAGCAAAGCCATCGTAGTTGGCTTTACCTGTTTTTGTCTTTGCCATGTCCTTTAAATACCATTCAGCTTTATCAGCAATAAAACGTATTCTGTCTTGTGGCTTTTCTTTTTCTTCTAAATAACCGCGCGACAAAAATGTCTTGGAGTCATCATTTAGCCAATAGAATTTTTTGTATTTTCTCATAATATATCTTTCTAAAAAAGGTCATCCTCGGTGAAGGCCTTGGTTTTCTTTGAATAAGCGGTTGAACGCTTGACGAAAAAGTCAACATTTTTGGTACTCAGGATTTCTTCTACAAACCAGTCAGTACTTGCGACCGCCTCTTCGTCTACCTCATATAAAGGCTTCATATCAATAGCTTTCAACGATTGATTGAAACGATGTTTTAGGAATTCTTTTACTGTTGCTTTTGGTAAAAAGTCTAAATCGTGGTCGGCATAAATCCAATCAACGATAGCAGACTCTGCTTTGAATGCGTCACGGCAAAGACGATTAACTTCATTGTTACTATCTTTGTCGAACCAATCTGGGTTTTCTTCTCTAATAATATTCACGAGTTCAAAACCAAAACGTGCGTGAATATCCTCTTCTTTTGATGTTGCTTCAACGGCGTTTGAAATACCTTTGAGAACATTCTTGTGTTTATTGAAAGCCATCATAATAAGGAATTGGCTAAACAATGAAACGTTTTCCACAAACATAGAGAATAGAATAATTTTGTGGAAATAGTCTTTATCATCTGCTGGGGCACCGATTGATTGCTCAAGGTAAGCGATACGCTTTTTCATAGCCGGTACTTCGACTACCTTTTCAAACTCTTCATTAAGACCCATAATTTCAATCAGATTTGAATATGCATCAGCATGACGTACTTCTGACTCGCCAAACGTAATTCCTACTGCAGCTACTTCTGGCTTAGGGAAACGATCGCCAATCTTTGCCCAAAATGTTTTAACCGCGACCTCAATCTGAGAAATAGCCAACATAGCTTTCTTTACGATTTCAACTTCTGGTTCTGACATTTTAACTTTCATATCTTGGATATCTGAAGAGTAATTAAACTCTGTATGTACCCAATATGAATGACGAATAGCATCAGTAAATTCTACCAGCTGAGGATATTCGTATGGTTTAAGGCTTGTGCGTTTACGAAAAATGTCAGGTTTATTGTTAAAACGAAACAAGATATACTCACGCGCCAAATCGTGTAATCCCATATCCATAATAACATTTTCAACTGTCTTGTGAATAGTATCAACGTCTACGATAACATCAGTTGATTCATTATTGATAGCTTCAACTACCTCTGAAGTAATTTCACTTGATAAGTTTTTACTTCTGATTCCAATACCTTTCATTGCTTTATCTACAGCATGCGTAATTTTATTTTTATCGAAGTCCTTAGTGGTTCCGTTCCTTTTAGTTACATAACTAACTAGTCTAGGTAATTCTACTACGTTTGAAATTGGTTGGGTATTTTCTAACATCCTTGGCGCCTCTTTATATGTTAATGTGTGTAAACAAAGTGGTACCCAAAGGGCACTACATTGCTTATTCTAATTGGATATTCATTGACCGCTGAAGTCAACTGGTAGCTGTATTTATAACTTACTATACCATATATTGACGCAAATGTCAATAAAAATAAGTTATTTTTGGAAACATTATTTTTCAATAAAATTTTCCATAGACGGAAAGATTTTTGTAATAGCTTCGGCGCAGGCGATAGCAATATCCATATGTTCTTGTTGTGTTCCATTAGACGAACGTAGTTCAATATAATGGATCCACGAACGAATAGAACCTTGCATATATAAACGACTTGGTGTATTACCTTCAGGTAAAATAGCACGAGCCTGTTCTTTTGCAATACCATTTTCAATAGCCCATGCATATGATTTCATTGCTTCGTTCCAAACATTTCGTTGATGAACTTCCCAAGCCATATGCAGCGATACATCGTCGGTCATAACGCTGTTTTGACGATTTTTTGGATCTTGTAATCGAGCTTTACGAATAACCACTTTATCATCCAAGTCACGAATATCAGCATAGCGTTGACTAAACTCTTGGAAGGCAAATGAACGGTGACGTAGCATCTGACGTGCAATATCGCGAGTTGTTTCAATTTCCAATGTAGCATTGGCCATTTCAAACGGAGACCAATGAGAATGTTTTGCCAAGTAATTAAGTAGCTTAGGCGCTGTTTCTTGGTTCAACTGGTTTGACGGATTTGACACTCTTGCGCAATACGCAATCAAATCTTGTACATCATCTAATCCAACAATTTCACCTTTTACTGGTTGTGAGTAGGCAATTAGTCTAGCTTTCATATTACGTATCCTTGTTCGCGGAGGCGGGCTTTCCATGCGCCACCTGTTTGTTGTTCTTTAAACTGTAGCTCAAGCCATTCTTTATCTTTTGACGGTTCAAGTGTTTTAATTATGGTTTCTATTAATTCTGGTTTTAAATTAAGTAAGTTCACGATTTCCTCCAATTAGCAAATTTTAATTCAGCTACCAAACCTTGGTAGATATTCTCTTCTATCATTTTTTCTGGATCAAACCCTTTCATATAGATATCGTTAATGTCTTTCGCAGGAACGTTCTCTGGCCATATACAAACTTTATAACCAGCTTTAATTACTTTTTCCATACGATCGCAAATTTCTTTATTACGTGGCTCTGCATCAAATACGTATATCGCATTTTCACTTGCAGAGTTACCATTGCCTTCAGCACCATTCATAGAGATAGCATTTTCAAGGAACATACTATCAATAGCACCTTCAACAATATAATAAGGCTGACTGAAATCAACTTTGTCCAAACCAAAAATCTTCGGCCTTTCTTCAAACAATATAGTTATATATCTAATTCCGTCAGGATCAAATCCACGAGCTGATACACCAAAGCAATTACCATGTTCATCAAGGAATGGTATGATTAAACGTGGCTCATCTTTTTTAAAGTTTGGGAATTTATCTGGTATAATACTGTTGATCCATGTTTTAAACTTAGGAGCATAGTACAAACGATAATGGTGGCTCGTAGGTATTTTACGTTGTTCAATATAACGTTTAACTGGATGGTCAAACTTTAATTGACTAATCTTTTTAATTTTGGAAAGGGGATTTGTTTTATTAAATGTAGGCGCTTTTGTTTTAAACTTACTATCGTCAACCTCTTTTTCTTTGGTATCTTTGATAGTATTGTTGGCTTTACCTACAAACTTGTCAGCAATATAATCGTTGTATAATTGCTGATCCTGGCCCTTTAGGAAGAACGAGAAGCCCTGACTGGCACCGCAGTTATGGCAATAGTAGGAGAACTTATTATCACGTTCCAACAGCCATCCACGGGCCTTAGATCGGCTCTTTTGTGAGTCACCGCAAATAGGGCACCGAAAATTAATTTTATAAGGATTTGTGTTACGTATTTTAAAATTATCGAGTCTGCCAGATAACATCTGAGCATACTGAATATCAACAAAATCTACCATTATATACTTTCCATATTGAATATAAACATTATAACATAAAAGCTAATAATGTCAACCGTTATTTTAATATATCACAGATTTAATTATATGTCAACCAAAAACGTCAGGCCAAGACCATTTAGCAAAGAAAAACATAATAACACCACTTACACCCATAATATAGTAACGCCAGTTTTCTAATGTTGAAATCTTTTTTGTTTGTTCGTTTATACGAGAATGCAAACCACGCTCCATTACTTCAAGCTTTTCAAGTATTTCTTTATTACTCATAGCTCGTTTTTCAGCGTTGTGTTGTGCAAGTTTTTCGTGGTCTCCACGTGACGACCGTCTGTACTCTTCTAACCTGTCGCTCAATACTTGTAAACGTAAATCTTCATTACGTCTAGTTTCGTCAACCGTACGTTCAATTTCTTCGAGCTTTTCTTTTGTAAAAGCGATCACTTCAGATTGAACTGCGACGTTCTTACTAAGGTCAACCATAACATCCATTGATGTTTCAACCTTGTTAAAGAATTTTTGAATTTGTTTAATATCGCTCTGAATCAAGCGAATATCGGTTTCCCAATTTTTTTCTGATGCCAAGATATTATTCCTTTGATGCCTTTTGATAACGGAGGCTAGTGGCGAACTCCATGATTATAATTTAATCACACTAGAAATAATATAAATTGTCAGTATTATTTATCTGCCAAAGCCTCTTCGTAGTAAACAATTATCGCTTTTTGTTCATTTATATATCGGCGCAATTCACCGATTCCAATAGCAAGGTTTTCATAACCTTTTGAACTAACAGCAAACACTACGAAGTTACCTGATTTTGATTTGAGTTCATTTACTTTTTCATCAAGGTTATCTTCAGTAATAATCATCCATTCCATTGGTGGAAAATCAACAAGTGGTGGTCTTGCTTGTATAGGAATGTTTTGTTTTTGATATTCAGTCTGAGTTACTACTACCGGTTCCGGCTGGCTCAGACACGCTGTCAGTATCATCAGCATCGGAAGGAGGAGTAGTATCTTTAGCGATTTCGTCAATAAGTCTGTTAACTGCATTCTGTACTCTTTCTTCTAAATCTACAGGGTCAGTTAAAGCTTCCATATCTAAATCAATGCGAGCAAACTTGTTACGCAATGTATTTAAATACTCACGCGACTCTGCTAATTGTTTCGTAAGATTTTGGTTTAATGTTTCGTTACGTTGTGCATCAGCAACCATGGTGTCCACAGTATTTTGTAATGTTTCAGCTGCGGATACCAGTTTAACGTTATTGGTCCGAAGAACGCTTATCGTTTCCTCAGACCAATCGTAGTACTGTTTGGCGCCATATCCTATACCTGCAAATAGTCCGCATACGATAATTAATAGATATAATTTCGCCATGTTATCACCCTATTACTTTGAGCAATATGATGCATATAAGCCTTCAAATTTAGCTTTATCGCAGCCATACTTTTCTTTCATCTTGCCGTACATTTCTGTTTTTGTACAAGATGCGTTTAGTTTTTTCATGTCAGCGCCGATTTTAGCATCGTCCGAGTCAGAATCATCATCGTCGTCTTTGTCATCATCGTCGTCGTCATCATCATCTTCATCTTCGTCTTCATCATCGTCGTCTTTTGCTTCTTCTAAATCTTCTTCCATAGCAGATTTATATTTTTCTTCTAAAGCAGCAGCGATACGTGATTGCATTTCTTCTGCGAATGCGTCTTTCATTTCCAATGGATTTTGATCCAACGCTTCTTTGATAATTTTTTCTAAAGACATTTCTATCTCCTTATTGTTAGATTTAATATTTCTATACTGTATTTATAATTATTTAAACATCTTAGCTTGAGTAGAAGGGCCTACAATACCATCTGCAACTAAACCATTACTATTTTGCCATTTTTTCACAGCGACAAGGGTTCCAAATCCAAAATCACCATCAGCAGCAACACCAATAGCTTTTTGCATCTTTTTAACATCATCACCTTGCATACCCTTGCGTAGAGTACGAACAGAAGTAGATGTTTTCTTTGTTTTAGGAGCAGGTACTTTACCACCAAGAATTGCTAACGCTTCGTCCCAACGACGGTTACGATCTGCTAATCCAATTGTACCACCATTAATCTTTTTGGTTAAACCTTTGTTATCACCTTTGTCAGCAAACTTTTCTAATTTGTTTGTTGCCCAAAACCAGCAAGCAGACTCAATAGCACCCGTCGGTGTTGATACATATTCCGCGGCTTCTTCGGCGCTTAAGTCAACTGTGTTTGCAAATTGTGTGTAATTATTTCTTCCTGTAAGCTGCTTGATACCTCGACCCCTAAAGAGCCAGCCATCGCCGGGATTGACGTTTCCCAAAGCACCTCGTTTGGACCTAAACTCATCTTGGTAGACGTAGTTTGCGATTTTTTCTTGGTCTCTTGCATATTCTTTTGCATCACGTTTTCCTTTTCCAAAATAACGGCCAAACACTGAGTTCAAAGCCTTTTCTGAATAATTAAGGTTTTCTACTAATCTTGTAAAGTCTAATGACTCATGCGCGCATTGTGCCATAAAGCCAGCGATACGATTATTTGTATTGATTTCATATTTTTCAAACATTGGTACCGCTGCTTCATACCAAAGCTCTGGTTCTTTATTTGAAGGAATCATTGCACTAAATTGTTCTAAAGTAATCATTTATTGTCTCCCATAATATCTCTTAGTCTTTTCTTTTTTGAACTCTTATTACTTGACGTCCATTTCTTTTGTCCTGCTTTAGACATGTGACCGCCATCCATACCAGCTATATTTCCACCACTAACATTATTTACTGGCTCTTCTTGTATTTCTGGTTTTGCATCAATGTTATTCTTTTGTCTAAATGATTTTAAATCAGATGATGCTCTTTCTCGTCTTTTCTTGGCATCCAAAGCATCTTTAACATTTTGAGTATGGAGTTTATCAACGTCCATTCCACGTTTTGCTAACTGCTGTTTAAATCTTGCTCTGCCGAATGCTTCATTTACATTTTTTCTATTGACATTCTCTGCAAGTGTGGTATAATAGTTATAACTACTAGAAAATAATTCTAATGATTCATCTAATTGGTTATCAGTAATATCTTCGTTCAAAAACATATCCTCATCAGTAAATGCTTTATATTCTCTAATCAAAAAGAGAGCGGCTGCATATGATGCTAGTTTTGAACTACCACCTGGGACTTTGGCGAGTAATTTCTTCAGGTTAGCAATCATACGATCAAAGATACGCCATGCGGCACGCTGTTTTTTAGTATTTAAATCTTTTGATTTGATTAGTACTTTACCATCTTTATCAATGATGCCTTCTTTATATGCAGGCCATTTTTCAAACGGCGTAGCTAGGCGTCGAATAAATTGGTATACCATAAATAGATCTACAACCATGTTTATATTCCTTTTAGCAGTTCGCTAATGTATTTATCTGATTCTATACTATCTTTATGTATGACATATTCGTCGTAAGAAACGACACTAGGCATAAAGTTTAAATATACCACAAATGGTTTTAAAAATTCGTGGTATTCATGTAGTTTCATAAAAAGCATGTTAGTTGCTTCTGGTCCAAAGATATTATATATAACGATCAAGTGATTCAGAATCAGCCTTTCTTTCAAATCATTATCTTGTTTGTATCTACCAAATAGTTTACGTAAATACTGAAATCTCTTCAAGTCCTCATAAAATTCGACGGTATCGGTACAATTTGGATTGTCGTAATACTTCGAAGCAAATAACAGAAAGGTTGATTCTGTTAATATCATTTTTTATTAGGTATCCGCAACTACTGCATCGTCGCCTGTACCACTAACACCTAAGTCGCCAACAGTAGCGTCTGCACATGTTCCGCCCTTCATTGGTACTAAACATTCCGCAAAGTGGCGGCTGTTAGCTGTGTGATATGACCACCAACCCGGTCCTGTAAGACCTTTTGCTCGGTTAGATGCTAATGCTGCTTCTTCGTCTGAAACGAAAACCGCGTTATCTTTGTCGTTTGATTTGTTTGGATTAGATGCAGTTGCAGACAGCCATTTTGGTGCTGATGCCGCGTTATCTAGTTTTGCCCATGATCCCATTGTAGTTCTCCTTAATGAGGTTTAGTAAATTTTTGGTTTTGGTTTATTCTGAGTTTGTTTCAGCTTAGCCTTAGCCCTGTCTATATCTCTTTTTAATCTATTAGATTTTCTTATAGCAAGTTTTTGATGGATATTATCTCTTCTTTTATCTTGTATCTTAGCTAATGTAGACTGATGTCTGTCATTTTGAGCTTTTTCTGCGTCTGTTTTAGCCCTCTGCGTGCCACGAATATTACCTTGTTTATTCATCAACGCGGCTTTTCCTACTGCTTTAATGCCTCTTCCTGCAAGCCTTGTCGCAGCAAATGCAGCCCTTGCTGTTCCACCAATAACTTTACCAGTGGCACCTAATAATTCCTGAAGTTCTTCCTCAGTCATATTTTCTAGTTGTTCTATGGTAATATTATTTTCGTTAATGATGTCGATAATAGCTTCGTTCATTTCTTCGTATTCTAAATCTTCGCCAAGTTTATACTTATAAGGAGCTGGTTTGCCAGTCATAGAATTGCTTTTTGGATCTTTTCTTACAAGACCTTTTGGATCTTTTAAGTGAATATCATCATCAGTTGTACGTTTAATTTCTGAACCAATGCCTTTATGACGCTTATCAAATCTCTTTTGATGCTTGTCTTGCGCCGCCTTTGTCGCTGATCCATAATCTCCGCCGCCAGCCATTCTTTTATTAGCTGATTGCTTGTATTGTTTTAATGACTTTTTCTTATAGCTTTTTAAAGTTGCAGGAGATAATTCATCAAGCTGTTCTGTTGATTCGTGTCTTGCAGCAGGATCGCCTTTAGTTACTGTATGAGGTTTACCTTTAATATGTACAATAGCATTACCATTTCGGTCTACATTACCATTATAAGTACCATTTTTGACCGCTTTACGAGCAGCCATAACCTTTGGATGTTTAGGATCAAATGTTTCGTTTACATTGGAACTGCTGTGATGAGGCAAATGGTGTGCATGCGTGTAAGTAGCCGTTTTGTTAATTTTATGATTTTCATTGCCATGATGATAAGCCGTCATATGCTTTTTTAAGCCAGCTTCATCGCCTTTAGCATTAGCCTTCATGGCTTTATGTAAGTGTCCTACTTGAGCTTCGTGATGAGGCACTGAAAGATGAGTTGTATGGTAACGATCATATCCTTTATCAGTTTCTCTGTCATGGAAGTTCTGGGCGTGTTGTAAATGTGCTTGAGTTTCTATCTTTTTTCGATCATATGAATCATTACCGGTATTTGTGTGCTTTGGTTTATAAGCATGCTTTACAGAAGTATAATAAGATTTTCTCTTATCTGCGCCTGCCCACTTGGTTAGCGCTTCATCTAAATCTGGTTCCACTGATTCTGTGGTATAACCCATAGCTTTCATTCTATGATGGTCAACTTCTTTTTCAGCCCTAATTCTCTCACCTGTTTTAGGATGCACCATCCAATGTGGAGTATATTCTGTGCCAACCTTTTCATTAACTGAATTGCAGTTACAATGCGGGCAATCTGCAGAACAATCACAATCTTCAGCTTTGGTATCAGCGCCGCAGCATTTATCAGAACAATGAGTGTCTTTTGCTTCATTAAAATGTTTTTTAAAGCTTTTCATTTTGCATTCCTTTAATATTATTCTTTATTTATAAAAAAATTACCATTTGACCTTATCAGCCCAGTATGCAGCTGACATTTTACCTTTAGCAATATTTTTACCATGACGAGCCTTAAATGACTTGCGCTTGGCTTTCATTCTATCAGACTCACCTTTTTTAGGATCGCCCGCAGTAGAAGCGCCTTGCTCGCCAAAACGAATTGTTTTAATTTTATCGCCGTCTTTAGCAACAACAATATGACTTTTGGTAGGGTGCGAAGGTGTACCTTTAGCTTTATTGAACCCTTTTACTCCTGCACGCTGTAAACGTGAATCTTTTTCTTCTGATACGAATTCTTTAAAATTTTTCATTAGTGATGTCCACGGAATTTAAATGTTTTACTGTAATCTGCTACTTGTTGTTTTTTATCTGGTTCACCGTTACGATCATGTTTAAACTGACCTCTGTATATGCAAAGTTCTTTTACCCATGCCTTTGGACTGAGTGTGTCAGCCCATATGAACTCTCTACGGCGAGGATCCCAAGCTTCTAAATTCCATTCACCTTTATGACGGTCACCATCATCAAGGAACTTTGAAACTCTGTACTTAACTTTAGTCTTTGGGAATTCAATAATCTGAGCACCGCCTTCGCCATCGCTGGTATCTTTTTTCCATTTAGGTGGTCTATCTACGGCTTCATTTAAGTGTTTCTTAAAGCTTTTCATTTTTACTCTCTGTTACGTTATGTATTGCCTTACCAGTAATTTCTGTATTTCTTTTTAGATGATTCATACCAGTTTTTTTACTGTGATAAGTATCTTTATCAAAGTCACCTTTTAATTTATACACGCTATATTTTCTGCCTGGAAATTCTTTTTTTAATGTGTGGGCGCCTTTAGTAGCATCTGCAGTAGTTCTATATGCTGCACCACCATGCTCACCTTTTTCAGCGCCACCTTTATGAGGTATTGTGTCTAATGGGTCAGTGCGTCCGTGTTTTAGATTATTTTTTGCTCGATTAGCATTAGCATCATAGAATCTTGTATGTCCGATAGTATATAATTCACTAATATATGTTTTAAAGCTTTTCATTAAAACTGCTCCGGATAAATTTTTCTTTGTTCGGTAATCCATGTATCCCAAGCTTTTTTCTGCTTACTTGTTTTCCATTCTTTACCATTCAATTTAAAGTTGCTGCTACGCGAACTTGTCATTTCAGCTGCTTTTCTCATAACAGACAAATGGTCGCCTGCATCGTTTTCTGTTCCATACACTTTAGCCATGTTAGAATATTTAGTAAACCACATATTATGCTTTCTCATAGCACCTGGGAATGCAAGATCCGCATATGCATAACTTTCAAGTGTCCCAGACATTAACTGAGCATATACTAAATCATTATCGGTTACGTTTTTAGTTGGTAACTTTAATACTTTAACTTTTGGTTTAACAAAATCTGTGCCTTGAGCATCATGGTATTTTGACCAAGACTTAGCGGTGTATTCTGTTAAATGTTGTTTAAAGCTTTTCACTATAGTATTCCTTACTTAAACTTTAGATACGGTTTAAAATTATACATTTGTTTTGAATTATCAGCCATGCCATTTCTGTCATGCATAAATTGACCACTTACAATACATTTATGTTTAACGTATTCTTTGCCTTTAAAAATATCAATATCTTCCCAGTCTTTTCTATTAGCATTCCATACATAAAATTTATACTCGCCCTTATGTTTATATCCATCAGGTCGATATTTTTCTATTTTGTATTTAGCTTTAGATTTTGGAAATTCAATTTCGCTTTCATCATCGTTTATTTTTTTCCATCTAGGTGGACGAGACGGTTTAAGCTCTCCGGCTTCTGCTAAATGCTGTTTAAATCGTAACACATTAACCGCCAAACTCGTGACCGGCAACTCTTTTCATTTGTTTATTAAACTCAGCCTGAGATGGCTTTTCTTTATATAATTTAATAGAAAGGTTTGCTTTATCTTTGCCTTTGATGCGCCAATTATGTCCGTCCTTTTTGTGGTCAGGATCAGTAGTTTTTACTACACGGCGTTTATAACCAGCTTCCCATGTTTCAGAACCTTCGTTTACATCATTTGATTTCATATAGTCTCTAACAGTGTCAATGTAATCAGTAGCTTTTGTAATTTTTGATTGTACCCACTCAGGCATGTTGTCATCATCTTTAAGCATACCATGTAATTCTTGTGCAGCGTCAATCATAGTCTTTAATTGATTTTTTGACATACCGCCTTCGTTATCATATTCGGCATCTTCGTTTTTAGGTACGCAATTAGGAACCATTCTGTTTCCTTTTTTCTTCATACCTACTTGTTTATGTGAGTCCCAACAAGCTTCTTCCATAGGTGTATCACCTTTGAGAGTTTTAACTAATTCATCAGTACCCATATCGCCAGCGCCTGACTTTGATTGAATATGCTGTTTAAACTTTTTCATCTTAGTCTTCTTTCTTTTTCCTTAGCATTTTACGAGTAAAATGTGCTGCACCACGTTCACGGCGTTTAATTCTATCACTATGAGATTTTATTTTTTTAACATCATCAGAAGCGCCTTGTACATTACCGCGCATTCTGTTGGCTGCCTTTGAACCTACCGCACGATTGAAATTGTATTTTGCATCTTCTTTATCTCTAATTGCTTTATTAGCATAGTTAGCAAGCGTATCTTTGTCTAGCTCATTAATTTTTGCTTCCGATTTATTTTTCTTATAATCGTTAATATTCTTTCCAGGAGGTACGTTTCCTCTCCAGTGGCCTACCACATCAATATCTTTATTAACAGACTTTAAATGTTTTTCAGCATCTTCTTTATTTTTAAAATCTTTAGCATGTTCGTCAGACATTGTTAAACCTTTTTTATGTACTTTATATAATGGTTTACGTTCATCCCATTCTCCTGACCAATGGTGGTGTTGAATTGTTTTGCCTCCATAAGGATCCTTGTGGTTATACACTTTACTAATTGTGTGTGTTTTACCATCTTGAAATGCTTCATTTTTACCAAGAGTTTTCATATGGTTTTCTGCATCTTTTTGAGTTGGGAACTCTTTAAAGTATTTACGATCATGTGTATGTACTGCGAATGTTGATGTACTCTTTCCAGCTGTACGAGATTTTTTCGTTGTTGGATTATACATTTTAGTAATTTTGTAATTTTCTTCGAGTTCAACTTCTTCTTTGCGTACTTTTGCAGCCAAGTCTTTATCAGCTTTGCCCCATGTACCAGAAGATTTAGTAATAAAGGAGTTAACTCTTGCATGTCCCCATTGCTCTGGTGTAGTTCCTGGTCTATGACCAGTTTTCCACGCAGCTACGCCACGGTTATATACTTGTTTTAAAACACCTTGTGGCATACCAGATTTCTCAGATTTTTTAGCAAGAGATTTATCAGCACTATCTTCTTGGATATATGACTCAGTTGATTTCATTAAGTCAACAATGTCTTCGCCAATTAAATCAGTAGCTTCATCAAGTTTTGGTCTATACATTTTGAAACGCTTATCAAATTTTGTTTTGCCGTTTTTATCTAAAAGCATATGAGGGCGTTTACCTTGACGTTGTCCCCAAATATGGTTTTCTTCTAACTCTTCAGTAAAACCCATTTCCCGTGCTTTTTTAGTATGCTTTGACTCTTTAGTCTTTGCTTCTTTATCTCCAGGAGCCGGTTTATATGCAGATGCATCATCGTCAGCTTTTTTAGCATTACGTTCAAAATGATCCTCACGATCGTCTCTTTTGTTTTTGGCTACACCTGTATAATATTTACCAGTTTTCTCTGCCATAAAGTTTTCAAACTGTGTATCTGCATCTTCGTTTTTACGTTTAAGTACTGCAGCAACTTGAGGATGGTCAGATAAACCCTTTGCAATTTTGTTAATAGTCTTAACTGCGCCTGACATGTTATTACCATATTTTTTATCAGCGGCAATCCCTACAGCCATTTTTACGTGTGTTGGGTTATGAGCTTCTGCTACAAAGTTTTCAAATTGTATGTTTAAACTTTCGTTCTTAGATTTGTTTGCAGCTCTTTTACGTTCACGTTCTTTAACTTTAACTTTTGGTAATAGCTTTCGAGCCATTGCATCTAATCTTTGTTTAGAGAATTTAGCAACACGTTTATCAATTACAATCTTTTCACCAGACGACATATCAGCATATCGTTTGTTTTTTGCAAAACGGTCTTTAAGATTTCTTATTGCCTGTTTGCGAGCACGTTTCTTAAGTACTTGCATAGTTGCAGTTCGTCGAGCAGCTTTTTCTCTACCACGTTTCATTTTAAATCTGTTTTTACGCATTCTAATACCGATAGCTCTTCGTTGCATACGATCTAAAACTTCGTCAAGCTCTGCCGTATCCTCTACAAAATCTTCAATGTTTTCAAATTCGTTATCGTTATCTTCTGACATGTTCATTCCCTTTCGCACGTCGGCTAATATCGCGGCTGCTGATGTTTTTAATTTACTTGGTAATCCGGTTGCGAATTTCTTAACATCATTATCCATGGCAAAGCCACGCATTTTAGTTCCAGACATTCCCTTAACACCTTCGGCGTCAGGATCTCTTTGACCTGCCGATACAACTGTAATATTATTAAATACATATCCAGCTGATGATTTATTATATTTGTTTAGTAATCTATCAAATTCTTTTACTCTATCAGATCCAACAACTACTATGACATCTTTATGTTTACCACTTAGTTCAGCCATCACTTCAATAATAGTTCGTGCTTTTGATTTAATAACGATTTTACCAAATGCCT
>Ga0233398_1000554_pt1 | contig 18582 bp, 13 predicted proteins | sample 38DmetaG_FD_182697 | JGI IMG/M metagenome (GOLD analysis project Ga0233398, IMG submission 182697) | Seawater microbial communities from Monterey Bay, California, United States - 38D | ecosystem: Environmental > Aquatic > Marine > Coastal | place: USA: California | collected 2016-10-02
TACTGCATTTATGTGGGAGAGTAGGTCGCTGCCTTTCTTTACAAAACCTCATATCTATTAAGATATGAGGTTTTTTTATGCTAAATCTTTAGCCTTTTGAAATATATTAAAGTTTTTTGTTATAATATTTAAAGTGATTTATAGTTAGTAACTAATGAATTGTAAAGATTTTATGATTAAATCTGAAAAAAGGTCAGATGAATATTTAATTCTAAGATGTTCAAAAGTACCCTGAACAATAAAACTCATCAAAATTCTATTTTGATGAGTTTTATTAAGTTTGTAAAAGTTAGTAGTTTATTAAAATTACATAGCAACTAAATCTCCAGTAACATCTTTAGAAGGTAATTCTGATTTACCCATTAAGAAAATATCAACTTGTCTAGCAGCCTCCCTACCTTCAGAAATTGCCCATACAATTAAAGATTGGCCTCTACGCATATCACCAGCTGTAAAAATATTTTGAATATTAGTTTGATATTTTCCATATTCAGCTTTGAAGTTAGAACGTGTATCTTTTTCAATACCTAGTTTATCTGCTAATGTATTTTCTGGACCTGTAAAACCTAATGCTAATAAAGCTAAATCACATGGCCAAGATTTTTCAGTGCCTACAATTTCTATTAATTGAGGCCTTTGACCAGTAACCATTTTCCATTCAACATTTACAGTTTTTAAAGCAATTAATTTGTTGTTTTCATCAGTAACAAATTCTTTGGTGTTTATTAACCAATTACGCTCTACTCCTTCTTGATGAGAAGAAGAAGTTTTTAATTGAAGTGGCCAAAAAGGCCAAGGAGTAGTTGGTGAACGATGACCAGGAGGTTTAGGCATAATTTCAAAATTAACTACAGATTTTGCTCCCTGTCTATTAGAAGTTCCTATACAATCTGAACCTGTATCTCCACCACCAATGACAATTACATCTTTATTAGTTGCCATTACTTGGTTTTCTACCTTTTTACCAAACAATACTTTTGTTTGTTGTGTTAAAAAATCCATTGCTTGTACAACACCATCAGCATCTATTCCAGGAGTAGGTAAACTTCGTCTTTCTGTAGCTCCACCACATAAAACTACAGCGTCGAACTTCTTTAATTCCTCAACTTCGTAATTAACACCAACATTTACATTTGTTTTAAATATAATTCCTTCTGCTTTCAAAATAGCTACACGTCTGTCAATAATACCTTTTTCCATTTTAAAGTTAGGAATTCCATAACGCAGTAATCCACCAATTTCATCATCTCTTTCGAAAACAGTTACTATATGACCAGCTCTATTTAGTTGTTGGGCTGCTGCTAATCCTGCAGGACCTGAACCTACAATTGCAATTTTTTTATCAGTTCTTGTTTTAGGAGGTTGTGGTTTAATCCATCCTTCTTTAAAAGCACGCTCAACAATGTTTTTTTCTATATTTTCTATAGAGACAGGGTCTTCTATAATACCTAATACACATGATTTTTCGCAAGGTGCAGGACATAATCTACCAGTAAATTCTGGGAAATTATTAGTTGAATGTAAAATCCATGAGGCTTTTTGCCATTCACCTTGATGAACCATATGATTAAAATCTGGAATAAGATTACCTAATGGACAACCACTGTGACAGAAAGGAATACCACAATCCATACATCTTGAACCTTGTTTTGTTATCTCTTTTTCTGATAATGGAACTGTAAATTCTTTATAATGTTTTACACGATCTTTAACAGAAGTGTACTTTTCATCTTGTCTTTCAAATTCTTTAAATCCTGTTATTTTTCCCATGACATTATGCTGTTGTTAATTCTTCTACCATTGGTTCTTCTGTTTCTAATCGCTTAAGTGCTTTTTTGTATTCTGTTGGCATTACTTTTACAAAGTTTTTAATTGAAGCATTCCAGTCTGTTAATAAAGAAGCTCCTTTTTTGCTATCTGTATATAAGACATGCTTTTCTATGGTTGCTTTTAAATCTGCAATATCTTCTTCTGAAAGAGACTCGAATTCTATAGTTTCTGTATTACATAATCCATTTATAAATTTATTTTCAGGATCGTATACATAAGCAATACCTCCACTCATACCAGCAGCAAAATTTCGACCAGTTTTACCTAATACAATTACTTTTCCTCCTGTCATATATTCACAACAATGATCACCTACACCTTCTACAACTGCTGTTGCTCCAGAATTACGAACAGCAAAACGCTCACCTGCAATTCCGTTTATGTATGCCTGACCATTTACTGCACCAAATAAGCAAACATTACCTACAATAATATTTTCATCGGCTATAAAATCTGCTTGACTTGGTTTTTTTACAATTAATTTTGCACCTGATAATCCTTTTCCTAAGTAATCATTTGTGTTACCTTCTAGTGTAAACGTTAATCCGAATGCACCAAAAGCTCCAAAACTTTGACCAGCAGAACCAGTAAAATTGATGTTTAATGTGTCTTCTGGTAATCCTAAATGACCGTAAATTTTTGAAATCTCATTACTTACAATAGCACCAACAGTTCTGTTTACATTTTTAATTGGATATTGAAGATTCATTTTTTCTTTACGATATAAAGCTCTGTGAGAATCTTTTAAAATTGTAAAATCTAAAACATCGTCTAAATTATGTTCCTGTTTTTCTGTATTTCTAACAGTCATGTTTTTGTAGGCTGATGGTCTATATAGGATGCTAGATAAATCTAAACCTTTTGCCTTATAGTGTTTTATAGCCTTATTAGCATTTATTTTATGAGTTTGACCTACCATTTCTGCTAATGTTCTAAAACCTAGTTGAGCCATGATTTGTCTTAATTCTTCAGCTACATAGTAGAAGAAATTAATAACGTGTTCTGGAGTGCCTTTAAAATTTTTGCGTAGCTCTTTATCTTGAGTAGCAATACCTACAGGACAAGTGTTTAAATGACATTTACGCATCATAATACAGCCAGAAGCTACTAGAGGGGCAGTTGCAAATCCAAATTCTTCTGCACCTAATAAAGCTGCAATAGCTACGTCTCTTCCTGTCTTTAATTGCCCATCACATTCTACAACTATTCTACTTCTTAAGTCGTTTAAAACTAATGTTTGTTGTGCTTCAGATAAACCAAGTTCCCAAGGTAAACCTGCATGTTTTAATGAGGTTAGAGGAGAAGCTCCAGTACCACCATCGTAACCAGAAATTAAAACAACATCTGCTTTAGCTTTAGCAACACCAGCAGCAATTGTACCTACACCAACTTCAGAAACTAATTTTACATTTATTCTAGCTTCACGATTGGCATTTTTTAAATCGAAAATTAATTGTGCTAAATCTTCAATTGAATAAATATCATGATGTGGAGGAGGAGAAATTAAGCCTACAAAAGGAGTGGAGTTTCTTGCAGCTGCAATCCAAGGTAGCACTTTATGAGCTGGTAACTGTCCTCCTTCACCAGGTTTTGCTCCTTGAGCCATTTTAATTTGAATCTCTTTTGCATTGGTTAAATAATGTGATGTTACCCCAAATCTACCTGAAGCCACTTGCTTAATTGCAGAATTTCTACTGTCTCCATTTATGTCTTTTTGAAAACGTCTTCTATCTTCACCACCTTCACCAGAATTAGATTTTCCTCCAATTCTATTCATAGCAATTGCTAGGTTTTCATGAGCTTCTCTTGAAATTGAGCCATATGACATGGCACCTGTTTTAAATCGTTTTACAATTTCTGTCCAATCTTCTACCTCCTCTAATGGAATTGGATCTAAATTATCAAATTCAAATAAACCACGAATGGTCATTAAATTTTCTGATTGCTCATTAATAGCCTTAGAATAAACGTCGTAACTTTTTTGATCACTTAAACGAACAGCCTGTTGTAATTTTGCTACAGTTGTTGGGTTAAATAAGTGACGTTCTCCATTTCTTCTCCATCTATAATCACCACCAATATTTAAACCTAAAGTTTTATGAATTTGATTATCTGGATAAGCTTGCTTGTATCTTTTATCAATCTCTTTTTCTATTTCATATAAACCAATACCTTCTACTCTTGAGGCTGTATAAGGGAAGTATTTTTCTACAAATTGTGAATTAAACCCAACAATTTCGAAAATTTGAGAACCTCTATAAGAATGTAATGTAGAGATTCCTATTTTATTCATAATTTTTAATATTCCTTTACCGATAGCAAAGTTGAAATTATCTACGGCTTTTTGCTCATCCATTTCTGTGATAAATCCTTCTTTAACCTGCATTCTGATAATTTCATTAACCATATAAGGATTTACAGCACTTGCTCCATAACCAAATAAAGTTGCAAAATGATGTGGTTCACGTGGTTCTGCAGATTCAATGATGATATCAAAAAAAGAACGTTTACGAAGTCTATTTAATTGATGGTTTACATAAGAACAAGCTAATAAAGCAGGGATAGGTGCATATTCTTGATTTACGCCTCTATCTGATAAAATAATAATATTTGTTTTTCTTTCTAAGGCTTTTTCAACTTGAATAATAATATCATCTAATGCATTTTCTAACCCATTTAATCCTTGTGCTTTAGGATATAAGATTTGAATGGTTTCCGTTTTAAAACTCTCTATGTCTATAGTTCTTATTTTTTCTAAATCTGCATTAGAAATTACAGGGTTTTGAATTCTTAATTTTCTACATTGACGTTCGGTAATACTAAAAATATTTCTGTCTTTTCCTAAGTTTAGGCTGATATCTGTTACAATATTTTCACGAATACCATCTAAAGGAGGATTAGTTACTTGTGCAAATAATTGCTTAAAATAGTTAGAGATTAATTGAGGTCTATCTGATAAAACAGCTAAAGGTGTATCTATTCCCATAGAACCTAATGCCTCTTTTTTGTTTTGAGCCATTGGTGTAATTACCTCTTGTATATCTTCAAAAGTATAGTTAAATAAGCGTTGACGCGTTTTAATATCAATACTTTCTATTGGGCAGGTTTCGTTAGTATAAGGAACATCTTTTAGGTGTAAACGAGTTTTATCTAACCATTCTTGATAAGGTCTTTCTGAAACAATTTTGTTTTTTATTTCTTCATCATCTATAATTCTACCCTCATTCATGTCTACTAAAAACATTCTACCAGGTTCTAATCTACCATGTTTTTTTACATCTGAAGGATCAATGTCAACCACCCCAACTTCAGAAGACATAATTAGTTTTCCGCTCTTTGTCAATGTATATCTAGAAGGTCTTAATCCGTTTCTATCTAGTAAGGCTCCAATATAATCACCATCTGTAAATGGTACTGAAGCTGGTCCATCCCAAGGTTCCATAATGCATCCATTATATTCATAGAAAGCCTTTTTTTCTGGAGACATGGTTTTGTGTTTTTCCCAAGCTTCAGGTATCATCATCATCATAATTTCTGGTAAAGACCTATCTGTATGAGTTAGTAGTTCTACAACCATATCCATAGAAGCAGAATCTGATTTACCTGGAAGAATAATTGGAAATAATTTTTCTATTTGTGGTCCAAAAACATCACTTTTCATGATTTCTTCACGAACACGCATTCTGCTCACATTACCTCTTAATGTATTAATTTCTCCATTTTGACACATGTGTCTAAAAGGCTGAGCAAGCTCCCAAGTTGGCATGGTGTTGGTCGAAAAACGTTGATGTACTAATGCCAAACGTGTTACTAAATCTATTTCTTGAAGATCTAAATAATAAGGACCAATATCTTCTGGCATAATAATACCTTTATAGATAATGGTTGTTATTGATAAACTTGGAACGTAAAAATAGTGCGCTTCAGAAATTTTAGAATTCCTAATTTCGTGTTCTGTTATTTTACGAGCAGCATATAATTTTGCTTTAAATGTTGCTTCATTAATATCTTCTGTTTTACCAATGAAGAGTTGTTCTATAATTGGTTCTGAGGCTAAAGCTATTTCACCTAATTGAGAAGAATCTACAGGAACTTTTCTCCAACCTAAAATAGATAATCCTTGAGCTTTTACTTCCTTTTCAAAAGTTTTTTTACAAAAATCGTGTTGATTAGAAACTTTTGGAAGAAAAACCATACCAACAGCATATTCTCTTTGTTCTGGTAGTGGAAAATCACAGACTCTTCTAAAGTATTCATGAGGAATGTCTATCAATAAACCAGCACCATCACCAGTTTTACCATCTGCACTTACACCACCTCTATGTTCTAGTTTCACCAAAATTTCTAGAGCATCATGTATAATTTGATTTGTCTTTTCTCCATTCAGATTACATATAAAACCAGCTCCACAATTTTCGTGTTCAAACTCTGGTAAATACAGTCCTTGTTTCTTCATATTAAGTTCAATTATGTTTACAAATCTATGTATTTTATTGAAAAAGACTCAATGATATGGTTGTTTTAATATGATTTTTATGATGAAAATAAAAAAACTCTAAAAAAACTTTATTTATTATAATTTATATCTTAATAATTGTCAAATTCGTAAAAAGCAAAAAAAAACACCTTAAAATTTAACTTCTAAGGTGTTTTGTGTTTAAATTAAGTTTTTTTAATGTTCATTTAATCTAAAATCTGGGTAAGCATCCATTCCATGTTCATGGGTATCTAATCCTTCTAACTCTTCTCTTTCGCTAACTCTTATACCCATAGTTTTCTTTAGTGTAAAGATTATGATAAATGAAGTTGATAAACAAAATACAGCATAAATAACAACACCAAGTAACTGACTTAAAAATTGATCTATACCTGCTAGGTTTCCAAATATACCTACTGCTAAGGTTCCCCAAATGCCACATACCAAATGAACAGCAATCGCTCCTACAGGATCATCTAATTTTAATTTATCAATTAAGCTAACAGCAAAAACAATAATAGCACCAGCAATCGCTCCAATGATAATAGCATCTGTTGGAGACATTTGATCTGCTCCTGCAGTTATACCAACCAAGCCACCTAATATTCCATTTAAAAACATCGTTAAATCTAAGTTTTTGTATAAAATTGTAGAAATAAATGCAGCTACAACTCCACCTGCAGCAGCAGCTAAACAAGTAGTAACTAAAGTTAAAGAAGTTAGTTCTGGGTCAGCAGATAAAACAGAACCGCCATTAAAACCAAACCAACCTAACCAAAGAATTAAAACACCTGCTGTAGCTAAAGGTATATTATGACCAGGAATTGCTTGAATTTTTCCTTTTTTAAATTTACCTATTCTAGCTCCTAATAAGCAAACTGCAACAATAGCTGCCCAGCCACCAACAGAATGAACTAAAGTAGATCCTGCAAAGTCGTAAAAAGGTGTGTCTAATTGATCTAAAAATCCACCACCCCATTTCCAAGAACCAGCAATAGGATATACTAAACCAACATAAATTAAGGTGAAAATCATAAAAGGTAAAATTTTCATTCTTTCAGCTACTGCTCCAGATACTATAGTTGCAGCAGTTGCTGCAAACATTCCTTGAAATAAGAAATCTGTCCAATACGTATAGCCTTCATTATATGATAAATCTAAAGAACCTTCTTTTAAAGGAGCTGAAATTCCAAAAATAAAATCACCTAAATATCCTACTGCATTTGGGCCCCAAGTAGGATACATTAAATTAAAGCCAATTAAAGCATAAAGTAATAAACCAACTGTTATGATAAAGATGTTTTTAAATAATATGTTTATTGTGTTTTTTTGCCTTGTTAATCCTATTTCTAAAAAAGCAAATCCTAAATGCATAAAGAAAACAAGAGCTGTACAGATCATCATCCATACGTTATTTGTAATTAATTCCATGTTTTATTATTTTGATATTTTTTTTAAAGTTCCACCACCTTTTTCTCCAGTTCTAATTCTGTAAGCTTCTTTAATGTCTGACACAAATATTTTACCATCACCTACTTCTCCAGTTGCTGCAGATTTTAACAAAGCGTCTATCGTAATTTGCTCAAAATCGTCATTAACTACAATAGATAGGTATCTTCTTTGAATATCACTTGTGCTATAGCTAACACCTCTATAAACATGTGCTTCTTTTTCGTTTCCTAAACCAGTTACATCCCAATAAGAGAAAAAGTTTACATCAACTTCGTGCAATGCTTTTTTTACAACACTGAATTTTGATTTTCTAATAATTGCTTCAATTTTTTTCATGATAAATGTTAGTTAGTAATTCTTAAAGTGACGCAAAATAGAAAAAAATATATTTGTCACATTTTCAATCAATTCCATTATTATTTTTTTAAACCCTTATTTTTTTATTTTCAAAAAAAAATGATTGTTAATTTTATTGAAACATAAAAACACACAGAATAAACTGTGTGTTTTTTAAATATTCAATAAAAGTGAACTCTTACTAATTATCTATCTTCATCAATCTCTCTTATTCTTTTTCCAGGATAAGCAATTGATCCATGTTCTGAGATATCTAAACCTTCTATTTCTACTTCTTTAGAAACTCTTAAGCCTATTGTTGCTTTTAAAATTCCGAAAACAATAAAAGATAAAACTACAGCCCAAACTGCATATGCTAAAGCACCTAGAGCTTGTACTCCTAATTGAGAAGCTCCACCACCATTAAATAATCCAATGCCAGTATCACCATTAATTCCCCATAGACCAATAACTACTGTTCCCCAAACACCAACTACACCATGTACAGAAGCTGCACCAATAGCATCATCTATTTTAAGTTTCTTTTCGATAATTTCAATAGAGAAAACTACTAAAATACCACCAATTAAACCAGCCATTACAGCTCCTATGTCAGACATATTACCACAACCAGCAGTAATACTTACCAAACCAGCTAAAGCACCATTTAATGTCTGAGACAAGTTAGGTTTTCCATACCAAATCCAAGTAGTAATTAAAGCACCTAAACCACCTGCAGCAGCAGCTAAATTTGTAATTAATACAACGTTTGAAGCTCCAACAGCATCTGCACCACCCCAAGCTAATTGAGATCCACCATTAAAGCCAAACCATCCTAACCATAAGATAAATACACCTAATGTTGCTAAAATTTGATTGTGTCCTGGTATAGGTAATACTTTTCCATTAACAAATTTCCCAATTCTTGGTCCCACCATAATTGCACCTACTAAGGCAGCCCATCCACCAACAGAGTGAACAATAGAAGAACCAGCAAAGTCAATAAATCCCAATTTGGTTAACCAGCCTTCTCCTTGCCATTGCCAACCACCTGAAATTGGATATATAAATGCAGTTATCACTACAGAGAAGATAATATAAGTTGTGTATTTTGTTCTACCTGCAATTGCACCAGAAACTATTGTTGCAGCTGTTGCAGCAAACATAGTTTGGAAGAATAAATCTGCTCCTTCTCCTTGAAATAATCCGCTCCAGAAGAACCATCCATTAGAAGTGTCTCCATACATTAATGAATACCCTATTAGCCAAAAACTGATAGAACCTACACAGATATCTAACAAGTTTTTCATTGCAATGTTAACTGCGTTTTTTGATCTTGTCATACCAGATTCAACTAATGTGAATCCTGCTTGCATAAAGAATACTAATATACCAGATAAAAGCATCCATAACATTCCCATATCTCCATTTACTTGTTCTAAAACTTTTGCGGCTTCAGAAGGCGTTTCTTGAAATAATGTTAATAATAAACTCATTTTATATTAATTTTAGTTAGTTATATAGTTTTTCTTAGAAAGAATAAACAGCTGCTAATGTTAATGTAGAAGTACTACTCTTAGCAGGGAAAGCTTCGATTAAACCATCATCAGAAGAATCGAATCTTAAGTCTGTAATAAATTTAAAATTGTCTGTAACGCTTACATTAGATGTTAATGTAAATGCAGAAACAGAAGCATCACCAGCACTTGAAGTAGTTTTAAAGAATTCTGGTCTAAATCCTAAAGAGAATTTTTCTGAGAATGCATTTTGTAAATATAAAGCTACACCTTGGTATCCAGCATCATCATTACTTGAATTAGCGTAAGCAGCATTTATACCAACATAAAAAGAATCAGATAAATCAAATCCTCCTGTATAATCTAAGAAGATCCAATCTTTAGCAGAAGTAGCATCTACAGCACCAGCAATAAAATTTAAATATTGACCTTTATAGCCAATTTGTGCACCAAATTGAGTTGCATTTGCAAAGTTACCATCTGCACTTGTTAAAGCATGTGCATTTGTTAAAGCTGCCATTAATGAGAAATCTTCAGATACTGCATAATCTAATTTTACACCAGTGTGTGAAAATGGACCTGCATTAAATAAATAAGATACAGTGTAGTTAAAGTTTGCAGCTGGTGAAATAACTTCATAACCTAAGAAAGTATTAAACTGACCAGCAGTTACTGTTAATTTTTCACTTAGATTATAGTAAACGTATAATTGATTAATTGCACCTGCTAAGTTAGCATCATCTGCTCTTGGACCAAAAGCTAAATCTGCAACAACTCCTGCTTTTCCTTTTTCGTAAGAAAATACTGTATTAGCAAATCCTAAACCAAAGGCATTTGCATTACCTGGATTTGCAATTAAAATTCCTGGTGTTCCAGTTTCACTTGTAAAATTGGTTGTGCCATAAACATCTATTGTTCCACTTAAAGTAAATTTTCCTTTTTCTTCTTGAGCGCTCATTACTAAGCTAACAGCTAAGAATAATGAAGTTAAAATAATTTTTTTCATAATAATGTTTCGTTTTAGTTTTTACTGATTTTTATTATTTGAACGCTGTAAATGTACATATTAAAATCACAAAAACAAGGGGGTTGTTTTTCGAAAACGTTGTAATTTTAAATGATACCCTCAAAAAAAAGGGGGTATAATTACGATAAGTGTATTTTTTGGTTTTTGAAGGTTGCAAAATATAGAGTTCAAAAAAAAGAAGGTATATTTTTTGAGATATTCATAAAAATAAACTTTTTGTAAAAAAAAATGTAATTATTATACATTTGCACTTATGAAATATTCAAAAAATTATGTTATTTGTTTACAATTCCTCGGTTTTAGGTTTTCTGGCTGGCAAAAGCAGATAAATGCAAAGACACTTCATGAAATGGTTGACAAATCGTTGTCTTACGCTTTAGGGAATGATGCGTTTAAAACATTAGGAGTGGGTAGAACCGATGCTAAAGTTTCTGCCAACTCATATTACTTTCAGCTTTTTATGAATACTGAATTAATAGAGGATTCGTTCTTAAGCGTTTTTAATGAAAATCTTTCACCAGATTTTAGAGCTTTATCAATGAAGCAGGTTGATGCTTCTTTTAATATTTTAAATGCGGCTAAACAAAAAGAGTATCATTATTATTTTTCTTTTGGAGATAAAAACCATCCCTATGCAGCGCCTTTTTTAACTAATATTATTGATGACTTAGATATTGAGACTATGCAAAAAGGAGCTAACTTGTTTAAAGGAGAGCATTTTTTTGATAAATATTGTACAAAACCATCTGCAAAAACAATTTTAAAAAGAACTATTGATGCTTGTGAAATCGTTGAAAATACAATTTTAAAAGCTAATTTTTTTCCTGAAAAAAGCTATGTGTTAAAAGTGAAAGGAAAAGGTTTTTTACGTTATCAAATTCGATTAATAATGGCGACATTGTTTGAGTTAGGTAAAGGAAATTTGACTTTAGAATTTATAGAAGATTCTTTAAAAGAAGATAATGATAAAAAATATTTAAGAAATATTGCTCCTGCCTCTGGATTGCAATTATATAATGTTGAATTAGAGATATAAAAAAAATCCATCTTAAATTTTAAGATGGATTTTAGTTTTATATAGCTGAAAGTTTATCCTTTTATAACTCCTCTAGAAATTACAATTTTTTGAATTTCTGAAGTACCTTCATAAATCTGAGTAATTTTTGCATCACGCATTAAACGCTCTACATGGTATTCTTTCACAAAACCATTACCACCATGAATTTGAACAGCTTCAACAGTTTGTTCCATAGCCACTTTAGAAGCGTATAATTTAGCCATAGCAGAAGCCATGTCGTAATTTTTACCTTGATCTTTTTCGTAAGCAGCTTTCATTACCAATAATCTAGCAGCTTCAATTTCTGTATACATATCTGCTAATTTAAAAGCTATTGCTTGATGATTACATATTTCTGTACCAAATGCTTTACGTTCTTTAGAGTATTTTAATGCTAATTCGTAAGCGCCAGAAGCTATACCTAAAGCTTGAGCAGCAATACCAATTCTACCACCAGAAAGTGTTTTCATGGCGAATTTAAATCCAAAACCATCTTCACCAATTCTGTTTTCTTTTGGTACTTTAACATCGTTAAACTGTAAAGTATGTGTATCAGAACCACGAATTCCTAATTTGTCTTCTTTAGGACCAATGTGGAATCCTTCCATGCCTTTTTCTACGATAAAAGCATTAATTCCTCTATGCCCTTTTTCTCTATCTGTTTGAGCAATGACTAAATAAACATCAGAGCGCCCACCATTTGTAATCCAGTTTTTTGTACCATTAATAACATAATGGTCTCCTTTATCTATGGCAGTTGTTGCTTGTGAAGTAGCATCAGAACCAGCTTCTGGTTCACTTAAACAAAAAGCTCCAATTTGCTCTCCTGTTGCTAATTTTGTTAAGTATTTTTGTTTTTGCTCTTCTGTACCATAAGCTTGTAATCCATAACAAACTAAAGAATTGTTTACAGAAACCATAACAGAAGCAGAAGCATCTATTTTAGAAAGTTCTTCCATAACTAATACGTAAGAGATAGTATCCATACCACTTCCTCCATATTTTGGATCAACCATAATACCCATAAAACCAAGATCTCCCATTTTTTTTACTAATTCTTGAGGAAACTCTTGTTTTTCATCACGCTCAATAACACCAGGTAATAATTCCGTTTTTGCAAAATCCCTTGCTGCATCACGAATCATTAAATGTTCTTCTGTTAAGCTAAAATCCATAAGATATATTTTATTAAATTCTTAATTTTGGAGTGCAAAGATATCGATTTCGTAACATATTTTCAATAGACTTTTATTATTTTTGCATATATGATGAAAAGTAAAGTTTTTTCTATTGGTGTGATGTCTGGCACCTCTTTAGACGGAATAGATTTGGTTTATGTTTCTTTTAATGAAAAAAACTATAAAGATTTTTCAATAATTCATGCAGAAACGATTCCTTATGCTAAAGAATGGAAAGAGTTTTTGAAAAATGCGATTTATAAAGATGAAAGTCATTTAAAAGAACTTGATACTGTTTATGGAAAATATTTAGGGCAAACCATTCAAAATTTTATTTACAATTATAAAATTGATAAAATTGATTTTATAGCTTCTCATGGGCATACTATTTTTCATGAACCAGAAAAAGGAATAACACTTCAAATTGGAAATGGAAAAGAGATTGCAAACATTACCAAGCAAAAAGTGGTTTGTGATTTTAGAACACAAGATGTAAAATTAGGTGGGCAAGGAGCACCTTTGGTACCAATAGGAGATGAGTTGCTCTTTAGTGATTATCAATATTGCATTAATTTAGGAGGTTTTTCTAATGTATCTTATCAAAAAGATGGTCAAAGAATAGCTTTTGATATTTGTCCTGTTAATATTGTGCTAAATTACTATGCAAATAAGTTGGGTTTTGCTTATGATGAATCTGGTAAAATGGCAGCTTTAAGGCAAATAAATCAACAAGTTTTACAGCAACTAAATGATCTGAGTTTTTATGAAAAAGAGTCCCCAAAATCTTTGGGTTTGGAGTGGGTAAAATCCTCTGTTTTTCCAATTTTAGAAAAATCTGAATTAGATGTAAAAGTAGTTTTAAGCACCTTTGTAGAGCATATTGCCATCCAAATTAGTAAAGTAATTATCAATAGTAGTTCAGTATTATTTACTGGTGGTGGTGCATACAATGCTTTTTTGATGGAAAGAATAGCATATCATTCAAAAGTAGAAATAAATTTACCAAAAGAAACACTTATTGATTTTAAAGAAGCATTAATTTTTTCTTTTCTAGGATTGTTAAAATTAAAAGGAGAAATTAACTGTTTAAAATCGGTAACAGGAGCTTCAAAAAACCATTCTTCAGGTGTTGTTTTTTGTCCATAGCTTTTTTGCAAAAAATTTTAAGAATCACTTTTTTTACATTAAGTTTGTATGTAGTAGTATAGTATAATAATAATTCTAAAAACTTATTTTAAATGAATCAGCTTTAACTTTAATAATCAAATAATTACATGGGCTTTGCACAATGGAAAAGATGATATTAAGTTAAAAATTTCACAAATTAGGAATGAAAGAATTATTAAAAAAATACGAAAATAAACAACCAGAAATTGTATTTCATTGGAAAGATGCTGAAACTGAAGCAGAAGGTTGGACAGTTATAAACTCACTTAGAGGAGGTGCTGCTGGAGGTGGAACAAGAATGAGAGAAGGCTTAGATATGAACGAAGTTTTATCTTTAGCTAAAACTATGGAAGTTAAATTTACAGTTTCTGGACCAGCAATAGGTGGTGCTAAATCTGGTATTAATTTTAACCCACATGATATTCGTAAAAAAGGAGTTTTAGAACGTTGGTATAATGCTGTAGCTCCTTTGTTAAAAAGTTATTATGGTACAGGAGGTGATTTAAATGTCGATGAGATTCATGAAGTAATTCCTATTACTGAAGAAAGTGGTGTTTGGCATCCACAAGAAGGTGTTTTTAACGGTCATTTTAAACCAACAGAAGCCGATAAAATTAATAGAATTGGTCAGCTTAGACATGGTGTAATTAAGGTAATAGAAGATACAAAACTATCACCAGATACTTCTAGAAAATATACAGTTGCAGATATGATTACAGGTTTTGGAGTAGCTGAAGCTGTACGTCATTATTATGCTATATATGGTGGAGAAGTTAGAGGTAAAAGAGCAATAGTGCAAGGATTTGGAAACGTTGGTTCTGCAGCAGCTTATTATTTAGCTGAAATGGGAGCTAAAGTTGTTGGAATTATTGATAGAGATGGAGGAGTGATTAATGAAAATGGTTTTTCTTTCGAAGAAATTAGAGCGCTTTTCTTAGCTAAAGATGGGAATACTTTAGTAGCAGATAATATGATTCCGTTTAACGAAATCAATGAAAAAATTTGGAATTTACCTTGTGAAATTTTTGCCCCTTGTGCAGCATCAAGATTAATTCAGCAAGAACAAATAAATGAAATGATAGAAACTGGTTTAGAAGTCATTTCTTGTGGAGCAAACGTGCCTTTTTCAGATAAAGAAATTTTCTTTGGTTCTATTATGGAAGATACAGATAAAAAAGTAAGTCTTATTCCAGACTTTATTTCTAATTGCGGTATGGCTAGAGTTTTTGCTTACTTTATGGAAAGAAAAGTAGAAATGACAGACGAAGCTATTTTTAATGATACTTCAGAAACAATAAGAAAAGCATTAGAAAAGACTTTTGAGAAAAGTCCTTATAAAACAAATATCAGTGAAACAGCGTTCGAAATTGCGCTAGAACAATTAATATAATTTAAAATAGAAAAATGGAGTCAATCATTATAATTGTATTTATCGTAGGTTATTTAGCCATTACTTTAGAACATAATTTAAAATTAGACAAACTTATACCAGCCTTAATAATGATGGCAGTTTGTTGGGCTATTGTAGCTTTAGGTGTAGATAGTTTTTCTAATTGGTTTGATTCTGCAAATCATGGTTTAGTAGATGGTTTTGCATCTATGGTACATGATGATAAATTGCACTTAGTAGAAGAAACTTTATTACATCATTTAGGTAAGACTTCAGAAATTTTGGTTTTCCTTTTAGGAGCAATGACAATTGTAGAAATTATCGATTATTTTGATGGATTTTCTACGATTAAAAGTTACGTTAACTTTAAAAGTAAAAAGAAATTACTATGGATGTTTTGTTGTCTAGCATTTTTCCTTTCTGCAATTATAGATAACTTAACAGCAACGATTGTGTTAATTTCAATCTTACAAAAAATAGTTGGTACTAGAGAAGATAGAATTTGGTTTGCGGGACTTATTATTATCGCTGCAAATGCAGGTGGTGCTTTCTCTCCAATAGGAGACGTAACTACAACTATGCTTTGGATAGGTGATAAAGTAAGTACAAGTATGTTATTTACTTACTTGTTTTTACCGTCGTTATTATGTATGGTTATTCCTACATTCATAGCAAGCTTTTTGCCTTCTTTTAAAGGAGAAATAGATTATGAAGATAATTCAGAAGAAAAGCCAAATAGCAGATTTAGTGGTAGAATGTTATTAATTGGTTTAGGTGCAATTGTATTTGTACCATTTTTTAAAACAGTAACCCATTTACCTCCTTATGTAGGTATGATGTTATCATTGGCAATTGTAGCTACATGTGCTGAGATTTATAGTAGAAGAAAATTCTCTTTAACAGATTTTAATACTATGGATGAATCTAGAGAGCATGCAAGTCATAGTCCTGTGCATTCTTCATTATCAAAAATAGAGATGCCTAGTATTTTATTTTTCTTAGGTATTTTAATGGCAGTGGCAGCTTTAGAGTCATTGGGTATTTTATTCAATTTTGCAGCCAGTTTAAAAGAAAGTATTCCTTTAATGGGTACAGAATTAACAGGTACTAAGGTTTCAGATTTAGTAGTTGTTTTATTAGGTGTTGGTTCTGCAATTATAGATAACGTTCCACTTGTGGCAGCAAGTTTAGGTATGTTTTCAGCACCATTAGATGACCCATTATGGCACTTTATAGCATTCTCTGCTGGTACAGGTGGTAGTATGTTAATCATTGGTTCTGCAGCTGGTGTTGTAGCCATGGGTATGGAAAAAATTGATTTCTTTTGGTATCTAAAAAAGATTGCTTGGTTAGCTTTTATTGGATTTATTGTAGGTTCAATTTCATTTATGCTTTTAAGGCAAATCATATAAGGTTTTATAAAAATTATAAAATGTCATTTTGATTTTTTTTCAAAGTGGCATTTTTTTTGTTAAGAATTTAGCCAAAGACAATTAAAAAGTAGAATACACGTTATAACATACGAATTAAAAAAAGAGTAGAATGATATTATTTTTTCAAGAAAATAAAGAACTAATAGAAGAAAGTTTATCAGAAGAAAAAACACTTTCTATCTATAAATTAATTATGGATGGTGGTTTAGGAGGTCAAATTATAATTGCTATTCTTTTCGTGCTTCTAGCTGTAGCATTATACATTTATTTCGAACGTTTTTTTGCGATAAAAGCGGCATCAAAAGTTGATAAGAACTTTATGAATCAAATTAAAGATTACGTTTCTAATGGAAAATTAGAATCAGCAGATGCATTGTGTAAAAGTAAAAATACACCTACAGCAAGATTAATAGGTAAAGGAATTTCTAGAATTGGCAAACCTTTAGATGATATCAATACTGCAATAGAAACTGCAGGTAAATTAGAAGTATATCAATTAGAAAGAAACGTTTCTGTTTTGGCTACAATTTCTGGAGCAGCACCTATGATTGGTTTCTTAGGAACTGTAATTGGAATGATTGTTGCCATTCATGAAATAGCAAACGCAGGTGGTCAAATAGATATAAAAATGCTTTCAGACGGTTTATATACAGCTATGACAACAACTGTTGCAGGGCTTATTGTAGGTATTATCGCCTTTATTACTTACAACCATTTAGTAGTTAGAACAAACAAGGTGGTTTATCAAATGGAAGCAAAATCTGTTGAGTTTTTAGATTTATTAAACGAACCTGTTTAGTATGAATTTAAGAGGAAGAAATAAAGTAGATCCGTCTTTTAATATGTCATCCATGACAGACATTGTGTTCTTGTTATTGATATTTTTTATGCTAACATCCACTCTTGTAACAGTAAGTGCTATTGATGTTTTATTGCCAAAAGCAGGAGGTAAAACAGAAAACAGTAAATCTGTAGCAGTAAGTATAAATAGTAAATCTCAATTTTATATTGATAAAACTTTGGTAAGCTCAGCAAATTTAGAGAATGAAATTTTAAAAAGTGTTGGTTCAGATAAAAAGAAAACGATTGTAATTAGAGGCGATCAAGATGTTGCTTACAAAAATGTGATGAAAGTTATAGATATTGCCAATAAAAATAAGCTAAAAATGATTTTAGCTGTAAAAGGAAAATAGTGTCAGTATTAGATTCAAAACATAAAAGAAAATCATTTGTTATAACAACATCAATTTTGTTATTGCTATTGTTTTTGATTTTTAATTTTGGATTGACCTATTTAGATCCTCCAGAAGAATATGGTTTGGCAATTAATTTTGGTGATGCAAATGTAGGGCAAGAAGATCCTGTAGAGAAAACTAAAAAAATAGCTACTCCAAAAATAGAGGAAAAGCAAGAGGTTGTAGAAGAGGTAAATGAGACACCAAAGGAAATCGTTAAAGAAGATGTTATTACAGATGATACTTCTAAAGATGTACCTGTTGTAGAAAAAAATGAAGAAAAAAAGAAGCCTGTTGAAAAGGTAAAAAAAATAGAAAAATCAAAAGAAATACCAAAACCTAAACCATCTAAAGAAGCCACAGATGCTTTGAAAAATTTATTAAATGGAAGCACTGATTCTGGCAAACCAAAAGGAGAAGGAGATGACCGTAAAGATGGGGTAAAAGGTAATAAAAAAGGCGATGAAAACTCTTCTAAATATT
>Ga0233398_1000590_pt1 | contig 17598 bp, 26 predicted proteins | sample 38DmetaG_FD_182697 | JGI IMG/M metagenome (GOLD analysis project Ga0233398, IMG submission 182697) | Seawater microbial communities from Monterey Bay, California, United States - 38D | ecosystem: Environmental > Aquatic > Marine > Coastal | place: USA: California | collected 2016-10-02
TATGACAAGACAAGAACACATAAATGAGTTAGAGAGAAAATTAACTTTAACCGGTGTTAGTCAACCGCGCGAACTGTTAAAGGATTATACTAAATGGCTAAATGATAAAATTAGAGATGAAGATGATCTAAACGAGTTAATAGACGACTACTTTGATAGTCTTTAATTGTTTACAAAACAAATACGATTGCTAATTGATAATATAATAAACAAAGATCATGAATATAAAACACACTAAGGAAATGAGAGGCACGTTGCTTGTAGAATTATCAGATGGTAATGTTTACGAAGTATCAAGACACAACTCTGGTTACTCGGTTAGACCTGATGAAGGTCATCGTAGCTTGAGTGAATTAGAAGAAAATTATTTGATAAAAATGTTTAAGCGAAGCTCTTGTTTTAGAGAGTAAAATAAAAAAATTACAAAACTAACACGAATACAAATCGATAATAATAATAACTAAATTAAATTAAATTATGAACAAATTAGTATTACCTAAGCAAATTGTACAAGTAAACTCTACTGCAATTTCAACAGCTATTTATGAGTATGAAACTTATAGATTAAAATTAACCTTTAACAACGGTAGTTCTTACAACTACACCAAGGTTCCTAACCACGTATTCGAAGGTTTACGTACCTCTGAATCTAAAGGTAAGTTTATTAACAAGTATGTTTTACCTGTATATAAATTTACTTACGCTTAATGAGTGAAGACGAATTAGATTCTTTAGCTAAAAAAATTGCTGACAAAGTTTACGATGCTTTACTATCTAAGCAACAAGAATGGGATCAGCAATTCTACGCTGAATTCGAGGAGATGAAAAAGCAAACACCGCTTATGTCAAAAGAAGAAGTACTTATCATTGAGCTCAATGAACTTGAAGATCAACTAAATCGCCAAGTTAAAGCTGAGCAATTTGAAAAAGCTTCAATTACTAAAAACAAAATAACTAACATTAAAAACCAAATTAAAAAATTATGATAAAACCTATGCTCGCATACAAAGTAGACAAGAAACCTGTCGACTGGTCCGAGAAAGTATTCATGCAACCTAAGCTTGACGGCGTTCGTTGCGTAATATCTAAAGACGGTGCGTGGTCGCGTACAGGTAAACCCTGGCTAAACATAGATCACATACTTGAAAATTTAAAACCGGTATTTAAAGCGTACCCTGAACTTATACTTGACGGCGAATTATACAATCACGAATTAAAAAATGACTTCGAAAAAATCATTTCACTAGTTCGTAAGACTAAACCAAAAGCTAGTGACAGAGTTGAGTCCGCTGCATATGTACAATTTCATTGCTACGATTTCGTAGATACTAATCTTACATTTGAAAACCGTATGAAATTTTTATCTACAGCTCCGTTATATTCTTATTGCGTCAAGTATGTGCCAACATTTACAACCGCAACACGTGAGTTTGCTAATGCTATACACGAAAACTGGCTTGATGAGGGCTACGAAGGCTCAATATTGCGCCTAAATGGTGTTTACGAGTGTAAACGATCTTATAATTTACAAAAATTCAAAGATTTTCACGATACCGAAGCGACAATAGTAGGCTATGTACCCGGTAAAGGCAAGTTCACAGGCCTGATCGGTAAGTTTCTAATGCGCGATGATGACGGTGTTGAGTTCGGTTGCCCTATCGGCAAAGGCTATAACTTTCAAGATCGACGTAATATACTAAAAAATGTTAAAGATTACATCGGCAAACGAGCTACGTTCACTTATTTCGAGCGTACTAAAGCTAATAGCTACCGTCATCCACTGTATAAAACCTTACGTAATTATGAGTAAATGTAAATTTTGTGGTAGTACAGAATTAGTATACCACCAATATGTAATATGCGACTCATCATGTCAAGAATGTGGTGAGTGGCAAAATGGAGAAACAATTAGAAATTATGAATAAAGATAAACACATATGGGAAGGCTGGACAGTCGGCGATTTCATTAATGATATAGAGCCAAGTTTTGAAATACGTAACAAATACTACAGAAACGCTGGGTTCGAAAATAAAGAACAGCTTAAAAAGTGGGTTGTATCAGAGCAACCTTACTATAAAAAGCACATACCAGAAGTTTATAGATATTTTTTATATAAAACATTATTATAGATATGAGCAAGTTAATATGGAAACTATACAACGAGAATATGATAAGTATAGAAGTAGCGGATCTGCTGCTAGATGAATATTATAATAGAGTAAACAAAAAAAGATATTAATGAATATATTTTATTTACACGAAGACCCTAAAGTAGCAGCAAGTTACTTTTATGACAAGCATAAGGTTAAGATGATACTAGAGTGTGCTCAAATGTTATGTACTGCGCACCATGTATACGACAACGGTGATAATGTACCTTACAAGAAAGCACACTTAAATCATCCTAGTACCATATGGGTACGAAGTAGCGTACACCATTACAATTGGTTGTATGATCACATGCTAGCATTAGGCAAAGAGTACACGGCTAGATATAACAAACATCACTTGACAATAAGTAAATGTCGAGAAGCGTTAATGTATCCACCGAGTAGTATGGCTGATAACGGCTTTGAAGAGCCGCCGCAATGTATGCCTGATGAATATAAAGTAGACGGTGATAGCGTCACAGCGTACTGGAACTACTATGAAAAAGAAAAGCACAGTGTGCGTAACAAAAACGAAAGTATAAAAACTAGACCATGGGTAGAACAAGCGAGTGGATTATAAACCTTAAGGATGAACAGGAAGATTTATTAATAATAAATCAAATTTATTTTGAAACCTTAGATATTGAGCATGAAAAAGCGACGATAGCTAATTAATTATAAAAGAGTAGTAGGCTAATGTCACATAGAAACCTTGAATTTTTAAACAAGAGACGTATCATATATAGAAGATCTCCGATCACTGATAAACCATCAGAATCATTTGATTGGGGAGATTACTATGAAGATGGTACACATGAGTGTTACGAGTTATTTAGAAGTAAAGCTAAAATAAATACATATAAAAGTCTTAAATGGCATTTAATTGTTTTATGGTACCTCAACCCACAGATGGATCAAAACGACTTTGATACAGTTGCTAAAGTTATATGCGATAAACAAAATGGTTTTGTAACATTTGAGATGAGTGCATGGCATTATGAACAAATGGTATACGATGTTTTAATGTACGATTTAGAATTTCCACCTAAAAATAAGCTAAGAAAAATTATATTCAAAGAATATTCGGGATTAAATCCTCGGCAAAAAATGAGTATAGTTGGCAGACTTGTAGGTAAATCAAAATCAGTAGTTGAAGATGATATATACCAATGTATGTTAGATATTAACGACGACGGTAACAAGATCACTATCAACGCATTAGCCTCATTACTTAATTGTTCCGCTAGAACGATACATAGAAATATGAGTAACGAACTTAAGAAGGAAAAAGAATTATTAAATCAACAATTATGAAAAAAGATTTTAATGAATGGATGGCAAGCATAGGCAATATATATTATGCAAATGATAACCTTATGGCTCAAGCATTCGAAAAAATAGATCAATATGAAGAAGTATAATATACAAAACTATTTAAGGTATAAAGCAGATGTTAAAACCTCTATTGCGAATCTTGAGGGTAAATTCTATGATGAATATACCGCAAATGAACTTATAGTTAAATTCCTACCATTGGTTGAAAATTTAGCACGTAAGTTTTCCACATCAGATCAAGCATCAGGTGTATTAAGTATTAATGATTTGATACAATGTGGCTCTGAAGGTTTGGTTAAAGCTGTGCATAAAATAGATTGGACAATGATAGACGAATCTAAGGACGTTGAAAAAACTTTGAAGTCATTTCTAAGTAAACGTATTAAAGGAGCTATTAGAAGACGAATAGATATGGCTAGAGGTAACATTAGAATACCTGAACATAAACTAAATGAGATAAGAAAAAACCCGAAGGACAAAGCAGCGGTACAAATGTTTTTTAATTCTATATTTTTAAGTATAGATGTTAATCAAGAAAACGAAGATGCTGAGAATTTTGCCTATCAAATACCGGATGACTCTGAGCCTTACAACATACAGTTGATGAATGTATATTTAAAAAGTTTAATGCAAAAACATTTAGACACTAAAGAGTATGAAGTACTTAGATTATCATATGGTTTAGATTGTGATAAGCACTCGGCTAAAGAAATAGCTAGCCTGTTAGATATCAAGGGAACACGTTATTATGTAACTGTTTCTGAGATAAAAAAGAAAGCTGTACAAACATTAATAGACAACGTAGATCACACGCAAGTGCTTGACTACCTTTAAGTTAAGTGTACAGAGTAACGTAAAAGAATAACTAAATACGTAATTATATTAATATGAAACTAAACGAAAAGCTGGCAACAATCCAGACAAAATTCAAATCAAAAAAGAGTAGATACAACTCGTTCGGTAAGTATAATTTTAGAAGTGCTGAAGATATATTAGAAGCAACTAAACCTTACTTATTAGATTTAAAAGTATCAGTGACAATTAACGAAAAGTTAATTGCAAGCGATCCATTTCCAATAATGGAAACAACAGCAACTATAAGCGACGGCGATCCGGATTATGCTATACACGCTACATCAATTGTGGGTATAGATTTAAACCAAAAAGGTATGCAAATGCCTCAAAAGTTCGGTAGTGCTTCTAGTTATGGGAAAAAGTATGCTCTCGGTAATTTATTTTTAATTGACGATACAGCGGACAGCGATGCAACAAATTCGCACGGTAAAGCACCTGTAGTAAAAAACACATTAACCTCAGAAAAAGATCCAGCTTATCCAAAAGCAGTGGAATTTATTAAAAAGGGAGGTAAGTTATCAGCTATAAAAGCTAAGTATAATATTTCAAAAGAAATAGAAACTAAATTAACAACATTATAAAAGATGGAAAAACTTAACAAAAAAGAAATATTAGAAAGACTTAGAAGCGATGAAGATTACTACGGTGATTTTGGTCGGCAATTTAGAAGTAATTCTGATATTTCTACACTGTTAACAAATCCTCTTGCGCTTGGCACGCCGCAAAAGCCAAACATTAACTTCTTAGTTGGAGGTTACTTTCACACAGCAATACTTGAGCCAGAAAAACTCAAAAAGTATAGAATAGTCGAATCAACTACAAGGAATACAAAAGCGTACAGAGAGATTTCAGGCGGCGAAATGTGTTTATTGCAACATGAGGTAGACAACCTAGAATTATTAATCGATACAATGCAATCAAATAATGTATGTAGAGACTTAATAAATGGTATCAATGTTGAATATGAACAGCCTGGAATTGGTGAGATTGAAGGAATGATGTGGAAAGGTAAGGCAGATATCGTTAATCACGATGAGAAATTAGTTATTGATCTTAAAACAACAAGTGACATAACAAAATTTAGAAGCTCAGCTTTTCGTTACAACTACGACAGTCAAGCCTACATTTATCGTAAGTTATTCGGTTATGATTTGGTATTTATCGCTATAGATAAAAAGACTAGACAAATTGGTATCTTCGATTGTTCCGATGCTTTTTATGAGAACGGCAAGGACAAAGTACAGCAAGCTGTAGAACAATATAAATTGTTTTACGAAAACCCGGATTTTAATCCAAACAATTATTTTATTAACAAGACTTTATAACAAAAGGAAATTATGGCAAGTATTATTAAAGCAAACATTAACTTAAATGACATCCCTAAAGACAAGATTTACAAAGGGAAAAAGGGTAACTACTTAGGTGTTACAATTACAATCAATGATGAAGTCGATCAATTCGGTAATCAAGGACCGATAGTCGTAGAACAAACCAAAGAAGAACGTGAAGCGAAAGCTGCAAAAGTTTATTTAGGTAACGTAAAAGTAGTATGGACTAATGGGGATAACGTTGCAGCAGCTCCTAGGACAGATCAACCTCAGCAAGCAGCACCGGCTCAAACCATAGAAGATGATTTACCGTTTTAATGAACTGCGTATTTTGCGAGAAAGACATGTCCGAAGAAGAGTACGATTTTTGTGATATATGCCCTGAGTGCAGGGATGGTGATTAACAATTAAATTAAATTAAATGCAAGAAACAGAGATCAATGGATTTGTAATTGATGAATTCAATGTACATAAGCTTGAAGAGGGAAAGAAGCAGGGTACATGCCCTGTTTGTTCTCACGATAGAAAACCTAAAAATCAGAAAGCAAAGTGTGCTTCTTATGATTGGGAACGGGGTCTCGGTACTTGTCACAACTGTAATAAATCATTTCAACTACATACTTATAAGCGTAAAGGTAAAGCTGAAAAAGTATATGTTAAACCTGAAGTTAAAGTAGATCCGGAGAGACCGGAATTTGTTAGCGACAAGGTTATAGAATGGTTTAGTACAAGAGGTATATCAGCTCAGACTCTCATTGACTTAAAAGTTAGTGAGGGTCCTGAGTGGATGCCACAGACCGGTAAGACCGAGAATGTTATAAAGTTCAATTATTTTATGGGCGGTGAATTAACTAATGTTAAATACCGAGATGGAAGAAAGAACTTTAAATTATATAAAGGGGCTGAGAAAGTCTTTTATAATATAGATAGCACTGTAGGCTATGAGTATTGTGTAATAGTTGAAGGCGAGATGGATGTGTTAGCTTTACATGAAGCTGGAATTGAAAACGCAATATCTGTACCTAATGGAGCTACGCTTAATACAAACAACCTAGATTATTTAGATAGCTGTATTGATTACTTTGAAGATAAAGATAAAATCATATTAGCTGTTGACTCTGATGAAGCTGGGCAAGCATTACAAACAGAACTTATTCGTAGACTAGGATCTGAAGTTTGTCATATAGCGACGTTTGAAGACTGTAAAGATGCTAATGAATATTTATTAAAATATGGTAAAGAAAAACTTACAAGCAGAATCACAAGCGCTAAACCGGTACCGTTGGAAAATGTTACGACGTTCAGGGATATCGAAGATGAAGTCACGGACTTTGTTCGTAATGGCTTTAAGCCTGGCTTTCAAGTTGGTTTACAAAACTTCGATGATATATTTTCGACGTACACTGGTCAGTTTATTACTGTCACTGGCATACCCTCTTCGGGAAAGTCGGATTTCGTGGATCAAATGGTTGTCGGATACAATGCTAACTATGGCTGGAAAACAGCTTTCGCATCTCCGGAGAATCAACCAACATATCTACATGCTCATAAGTTAATGCGTAAGACTTGGCAAGGCATGCCGACGTCTGCAGATATTGGCGGTGATAGATGGAATCAAGTAGCGGACCATTGTAATAGTAACTACTTTCATATTGATATGGAACGTTACACTTTAGAGTCTGTACTTAAGAAGGGTGCTGAGCTAGTTAAACGTAAAGGTATTAAATGCCTAGTTATTGATCCGTTTAATAAAGTTAGAGACGTTGGAAGCTCTGATGATGTTAATAGATATACAATGGAATACTTACAGAAGATAGAAATCTTTGCTAAGAAGTATGATGTATTGGTGTTCATTGTAGCTCATCCTACTAAAATGTATAAAACACAGGACGGTAAGATTGAAGAACCTACAATGTATAACATTAAAGGTGGCGGCGAATGGTACGATGCTTCTTATCACGGTATATTAGTTCACAGAGACTATGAAGCTAAGACTGTTAAAGCTAAAGTTCTTAAAGTTAAGTTTCAAAACTTAGGCGAGAATGGAGCTGAAGCTCATTTTAAATGGGAGCCAAGCTCAGGTTGTTTTATTCCTCACGAACCTGTAGATGTAGCAGACGGTAAAATGCCTTGGGAATAAATGGGTAGTGGTCAAAAGAAGAAAGCTATAAATATGGGTAATCCGCCGCATAAAGAATCGGATTGGATACCTTATAGATGGTGTGTTAAAAATAACATATGTATATCTGCTAAAGCAAAGAACAAGACTGAATGGTATGTTGATATAATCAACAATGGTAAAACTCATACAAGTCCGGAATCATACGGTAAAAATGAGATATGGTTAAAAATATTTGAATATTGTAAATACTATTATGACAAACATAGAAAATGAATACAAAGAACTTATATCGGAAATACTCGACAGAGGAATGGATAAGTCAGATCGAACAGGGACTGGGACGAAGTCTGTCTTCGGAAGAACAATTAGACACGATATGTCACTGGGCTTCCCTATACTTACAGGAAAGAAGATAAGTTTCAACGCTGCAAGAACTGAATTACTTTGGATACTAAACGGTAGAACCGATCTTAAATACTTAGAAGATAACGGTGTTAAATACTGGCGACCGGATTATGAACGCTCGGGTAGAACAGATGAAACGTTGGGTCCTGTGTACGGAAAACAGTGGCGTAATTTTAACGGCGTAGATCAGCTTTATAATCTTGTGTATAGCATTATAACAAATCCAGATTCTAGACGGCTTATGGTTAGCGCATGGGCTCCACATGAGCTAAAGGATATGGCTTTGCCTCCGTGTCATTATGCTTTTCAAGTTTATATCAACAACGGTGTTATAGATTTAATGTGGCAACAAAGATCCGCTGATGTATTCTTAGGTTTACCTTACGATATTGCAATGTATGGTTTACTATTAGAGATGCTAGCTAAGGGTGCTGGGCTTGAAGCTGGTCAATTGATTGGTCAACTCGGTGATTGTCATTTGTATAACAACCATTTAGATCAAGCAAAAGAATACAGAAGAAGATCTAAACGAGCTTTGCCATTTTTACACTTAGACAAAGGTATTAGTGCTAATATACTAGGTGGGTTGAATATACCTGATAGCTTTGAAATTGAATTAATTAACTACAATCCTTACCCTGCAATTAAAGCAGAGTTGAGTGTTGGTAAATAAAAATAATAATGTACACAATTTATCATATTCCTGGTAAAAAAATTGGTGTTACACGTAATATTAATAATAGAGTTACGGAGCAGCAAGGCTATGCACCAGACGAATACGAAGTTCTACTTACTAGCGATGATATAGATTATATATCTGACATGGAAATAGAACTTCAAAAGTCTTATGGCTACAAAGTTGATAGACAAAAATATAATAATTTAATCAAATCTAATAAAATGAATATAAACGCAACAGAACAAACATCTACATTTCCTTGTCCAATGAATAAATTAAAAGGAAGACTAATGGATAGTATCGATACAACTTGGGAAACTGATTTTGGATCTTTTAAGATTACTAAGAAAACAATACCTTGGATAATTAAAAATGCTAGAGTGTCAATGTTTAACCCACAGAGAACTTATGTATACAATAAAGCTTTTGCTAAAGAGTTTGTAGAAAGCAGAACAGATAAGAAGCAAGAGCCTGAGGTTGGTATATACGATTTAATTCGTATATGGGCAGATGAGAAAGGTATATACAACAAAGGTGATTCTAAAACTCAGTACATTAAACTTATGGAAGAAGCTGGTGAATTAGCACAAGCTATTCTAAAAAACGATGAGACTGAAGTAATTGATGCTATAGGCGATATGGTTGTTGTATTAACAAACTTAGCAGCTCTTAGAGGTCATAAGATAGAAACGTGTGTTAAATCGGCTTATAGCGTAATAAAATCTAGACAAGGTAAAATGATTAATGGAACATTTGTAAAAACTACATTATAATGAAAAAAGAAATAGAATTTAGAGATCCAGTTGTAAGGCGCGTAGTCGATAAGTTTGTATCAAGATCAGATGTAGGCTTTAAAAAGTACGGCGTAACTCTTGATAAAGACCCGTCTGAAATGTTTCAATGGCTTAATCACTTACAAGAAGAACTTATGGATGCTGTATTGTATTTACAAAAAGCTAAAGAAGTTTATAGTACAGATCTTGAAGAAGATTTATTAATGGACTTAGAAGTAAATGATGCGGAAGTCATTTAAAAGAAAGAGCGGAAAGCGTGGACCAGTAAGAGCAAAGAAGGTATCGTATGATGGTATCGACTTTGCTTCGGGTCTTGAGAAGTATATGTATATGGCTTTAAGAAAAAATAAAATTAAAGCTAAATACGAAGGAGAAACGTTTGTATTGCATGCAGGTTTCCATTTTGAAAACGAAGTATACGAAAGACAATCAAACGGTAAAGGTGATTATAAAAATAGAGGGTGCAAACGTATCTTACCTATTAAGTATACACCTGATTTTATTGGCGATACATTTATAATTGAAACTAAAGGTAGAGCTAACGAATCGTTTCCTATGCGATGGAAGTTGTTTAAACGATTAATTGTAGAACAATTTCCAGGAGTAACATTGTATAAACCACAAAACCAAAAAGAATGCGACGAGACAGTAAGGTTAATCCTTTTGAAGCAAAACGAATAGCTAGACAAAAGTACGCTGAACGTCAAATAGATAAGTTCGTAAAGTGGAGCTGGGAAGCTAAAGGCAAAGTAAGATCAATAGATATAGAACAATTACATAAAAGACATAATATAATTTGTACATGAAAGAAAACGAAAATGAATCAGCATGGAGTTTAGAATTAGGGTTTTACCCTGGGGTATTACTAGGGTTTAGATCATATGAAGATCCGGATAGGACGATACACGTATTGTATTTACCACTGGTAGACTTAGCATTAACAGTTTATAAATAATGGGATTATTTGATGAGCGCGTAGCGTACAAACCGTTTGAATACCCTGAGTATTATACTGAGGGCTGGTTAAAACAAGCACAAGCATTTTGGTTACACACTGAAATCTCGATGCAAAGTGATATTAAAGATTGGAAAGAAAAACTAAATGAAAAAGAAAAAAACCTCGTCGGAAACATTTTACTTGGGTTTGCTCAGACAGAATGCGCCGTGTCCGACTATTGGACTCAAAAAGTTGTTAAATGGTTTCCTAAACACGAGATACAACAAATGGCGATGATGTTTGGATCACAAGAAACTGTACACGCAGTTGCTTATAGTTATCTAAATGAAACATTAAAACTAGAAGATTATGAAGCGTTTTTACACGAACCTGCTACAGCTGAAAGATTCGATAATCTTATTGCTTATGAAGGAAAAAGTTCAGTTAATATTGGTAAGTCTCTTGCTGTTTTTTCTGCTTTCGCTGAAGGGGTTAGCCTTTATTCTGCTTTTGCTGTACTATATTCTTTTCAATTAAGGAATTTACTAAAAGGAATTGGACAACAAATGAAGTGGTCAGTAAGAGATGAATCATTGCACAGTAAAATGGGTTGTCAATTGTTTCGCCATATGTGCGAAGAAGACAATCAATTGCTGAGTTTATGTCGAGAAGATATAATAAAAGCTGCTGAAACAATGGTTGATCTTGAAGTCAAGTATATAGACAAAATGTTTGAGATGGGTGATATAGAAGGTATATCGTCTAACGATTTAAAACACTTTATAAAAAAGAGAACAAATGAAAAACTTGTGGAACTTGGTTACGTCGACTTGGGCAACTATTTCGCGTATGACACTAAAGCAGCGAGTAATCTTGATTGGTTTTACCATCTTACCGGGGGCGTCACTCATACTGATTTTTTCGCGATTAGGCCGACTGATTACTCAAAAGCAAATGAAGGAGAAGACTTTGAGGATATGTGGTAACATAAAAATAAACAATAATGAAATTATAGAACAACTATATGAAAGAAATGGAATTAATTAAAATGAAAAATAAGATTGAAACCTTAGGTTTAATCAATCAAAAGCTAATAAGCGAGTTAAATCAAACAGCTACAATAGCTTTAGGAGTATTAGAAACAATTAAACAAATGCCAGGTTATGATGAAGCGATCGAAAGAGTTAAGGAACAAGCTGCTAAACAAGCTAGTGAGGCAAAAGCGCCTGACTCCTTGGAAAAGGTTAGCGACTAGAGCAGGTTATATGGGCAGTGGTTTTTTAATCGCTGCTCAATGGACTATAGAACCTAAACTTTATATAATAGGTTTTATATTAGTAGTAATACAAACGAGCTCTAGGAAACAATGGAATCTAGTAGCTTTAAATATAAATGGGCTTATAGCCTGGTTAATACACTTAATAACATAATGTGGAACAATGAATGGATCAAAGGAGAAGATTACCCTACGTGGGCGAATAGTGACGTATACAAGAAGACTATATCCGGGGGATATTTATTCGACGGAGAAACGCCTAGAGAGGCATACCAAAGAGTCGCTAAAACAGTTGCTCGTAGGTTATATAAACCAGAAATGGCTGAAACGTTTTTTAATTATATCTGGAATGGTTGGCTTTGTCTTGCTTCTCCAGTACTTTCCAACACTGGTACAGATCGCGGTCTTCCTATCAGTTGCTTTGGTATCGACGTTGCTGACTCTATACAAGACATAGGAAGTAAGAACTTAGAGATGATGCTACTCGCTAAGCACGGCGGTGGAGTTGGTATCGGTATAAATCAAATAAGACCCGCCGGCGCTAGAATAACAGGTAATGGAACATCAGACGGAGTCGTACCTTTCTGCAAGATATATGACTCAACAATTCTTGCAACTAATCAAGGGAGTGTCCGTCGTGGAGCTGCCTCAGTTAATATCAACATTGAACATGATGACTTCGAGGAGTGGCTTGAAATCAGGGAACCTAAAGGAGATGTTAACAGACAATCGCTTAACTTACATCAGTGCGCAATTGTTGGTGACAAGTTTATGCGTAAGCTTGAACAAGGAGATAAGGAAGCAAGATCTAGATGGAGTAAATTACTTAGAAAGCGAAAAGCAACTGGAGAACCGTATATTATGTTTAAAGGAAATGTTAACAAAGCAAATCCAAAAGCATATAAAGACAACGGACTGAAAGTACATATGACTAATATATGTTCAGAAATAACATTAACAACAGATGAGAATCATAGTTTTGTATGCTGTTTATCATCACTAAACTTAGCTAAATATGAAGAATGGAAAGACACTAACCTTATATACCACGCCACGTGGTTTCTTGATGGGGTTATGGAGGAATTTATTCAAAGAGCAAAAGGACTTAGAGGTTTTGAAAATGCCATTCGTTCTGCTCAAAAAGGAAGAGCACTTGGGTTGGGTGTACTCGGATGGCACACGTATCTCCAAGAAAAGGGTTTACCTTTTGAAGGTTTACTTGCTCAGTTTGAGACTAGGAAAATATTTTCACAAATTAAAATCGAAAGTGAAAGAGCCTCGAGAGATTTGGCAGAAATTTATGGAGAGCCTTTATGGTGTGTTGGTACCGGTATGCGTAATACTCATCTCCGCGCTATTGCTCCTACTGTTTCTAATAGTAAGCTTAGTGGCAATGTTTCACCGGGTATTGAGCCGTGGGCTGCAAATGTTTTTACAGAGCAAAGTGCGAAGGGGACTTTCATTAGGAAAAACCCGACACTAGTAAAGCTATTAAGAAAACTAAAAATTAACAACAATGAAACATGGGATAAAATATTGGCTGACGGTGGTAGTGTTCAAAACATTAGTGAGCTTGATGGTATTACCTTGGGTCATGACATACCCGCCAAGGAAGTTTTTAAAACCTTTAAGGAGATCAATCAACTGGAGTTAGTTAATCAAGCTGGGCTCAGACAAGAGTATGTAGATCAATCAGTTAGTTTGAATTTAGCATTCCCTTCTGAAGCAACACCTAGATGGTTAAATAAAGTTCATTTTGATGCGTGGAAGAAAGGTGTTAAAACCTTGTACTACACTAGAACGGAATCTGTTTTACGTGGTGATATTGCTGCTCAGGCTATGAATGAAGATTGTTTAGCGTGTGACGGATAATTATGCTATACATATTAAAAAAGGGCTCTCGTGTTGAGGGCCCTTTTCATTTACAGGAATTTATGGGTATGGTACGCCCAGTGTGTTATTCCTTGTACTTGTGAAACATTAATTTATACATTAACCTATTCCACTGGTGCTGTAACTTATCAATTAATTTTTTCATAATTTTTATTTTTTATCTTCTATTTGCTGCTTTAGATTTTTTCTTTACCATTTTCTTTTTTACAGCATCGCTTTTACTATTAAAATCACCGGCTTTTTCTACTGCTTTATCTCGTTTCTTCTTAATTTTATCAGCTCTTTTAATTTTTCTACTTGATTTTTTAGTTGTACCTTCTGCTGTTGCAAGGTAATCTACACCTTCCTGCAAAGGCTTTGTAGGGGTTGGTGGTTGGTTTTTAGCATCTATTTTTCTAGCTTTGTTCCTAACTCTTTGCTCTTTACCTACTAATCTAGCAGCTTTTTTTTCCTTAGAAGTTAATTTTTCTTTTAACAAAGGACTTTTTGCCATAAATGGGCTTGAAAATTTATTCATAATGTTTATTTTTTTACTTTTATTTATTTCTTTTTATATTAGATGCTCTATTGCCCATCCCAACTCTTTTCTTTTCATCTACAGCTTTCTTCTTTTCAGCTGAAGACATTTCACTCCAAGTCTTTACGGTATCACCGCTAATCCTTTTACTAGGTCTACACTTCTTAGTGTTTTTATTCTTAGTAGATCCACAAGGGTTACCTTTTTCGTCAGTCCATTTTTCTTTAAACCAACGCTTAAGGTTTGCACCCTCTTTTGTTTTTCTAACAAACAACGGTGACTGTCTCATTATTTCTTACCTTTATTTTTTCTACACTTAGCTATTGCTCCGCTTGCATAAGCTGACGGAAATACTTTGTACTGTGCTTTTACTTTTTTGTAGCAAGCATCTTTTAATTTGAATGGTGATCCGCATTTAATATTCATAGTTTTTGGTTTTAATATGTCCAAAGGACGTTTTGTGTTTTATCTTTATCTATATCTACATGTATAAATGTTGAACCCATACCTATTCTTTTGAATCCAACTTCTCTTAATATACCTTCTAATTTGAACCTGTCAGTAGAATTACTACATGCAATATCAACCGCTAGTCCTTTTAAATGAGATGATTCAGGCTTACCACCTACATTTTTATTATGTGGTACTGATCTATAGCCTGAGTTTATTTTTAAAGGTTTACCAAATTTCTTGCGGGCAATATCCAACATGCTTATAAGCTCATCACTCATATTTTTGCCACTGCCTTTTAAGTCTGGAGAATCAAACTCTCCGTAAGTAAAATATTTAAACTTCATTAATTGATACCTTTTTCTTTACCTATTCTTAATATATATTCTTTTTTAGCGGCAGCTCCTTTTGTACCGCTGTAATCTATATTTTCATCCATGGTAAGCACTTTAAAAACTTTTCTTCTATAAACATCAAAGTCTGCTTTTTCTTTTGCTTTTTTGTCTTTCTTAGCTTGTTTAGCTTCCATTTTTATAAGATCAAACTCTTCATTCTTAGCGCCTACATTCCAAGTTCTCCACCCTAAAGCTAATGCTAGTCTTTGCATTTCGCTGTTTCTATTATCAAACATTTCAGCTACACCTCTAGCTTCTGCCAAAGCTCTATCTAGCGGTAAGTTAAGAGTCGCTGATGCTAAGCTTCCTATCACGCTGTATGTAGCTGAAGGATTAAATTTACCATCTATAGTTACACTCCAAGGATGCTTTTCTATTACTGCTTTATCAAATTGATATGCTTGTATTGCTGAGTATATTTTTCTAAGTTTAGATCCTATAGCTGGAGATATGTTAGCTGCTTCAAGAATCGTTTTAGCTTGGTCACCCTTAAAGCCTTTATCAGCTTCTCTTTTCCAAGTATTGTACGTGTTTTTTATAGTAGTGACAACAGCCCCATATATACCAGTACCCCTAATAATAGAATCTGTCATACCATTTAAAACCCTAGATGCTTTTTCTTCTAGCTTTTCATCTCTTTTAGCTTTATCTTCATCTTCTTCTTCGTCAAAACCAGGTATTAATGCAAATGCGGTCTGAGACAGTGCGTTAAATATAAAGTTTTGTAAAGCGCCGTAATATAATATCTTAGATATATGAGTCTTTGGGTCACCACGTCTGTTTACAAGGTCCTGACCAGCTTTTTTCATCAATCTAGTGTATTGCATAGTCGTGTTTTGAAAGGACAAGATAAGACGTCCCGCAACGCTTCGCTGTTGTTGAGATACTAAAGCAGGGTCACCTGATTGCTGCGCTTCATCAGAAAGTTTACTAAAATCCTGAAATGCTTTTGTCTCTGCTTCCTTTATATCTAAACCTTGTTTCTTATAAGTATTAACTCTATTACGATAAAAAGTAGCGCCACCTGAAGAAATAGCAATACTATCCGCTATTTGTGTTGGTGAAAAACCTATTTTCAACAAGTAAGCTATAATTGAACCTATTTTATCTTCCGTATTTTTAGCTGCATTAGCTATTTCAGATTCTTGCACATCAGATTTTAAACCACTTCTACGTTGTTTTAACTTATCAGAGTTAAATATCATAGCCCAATCTTTCCAGTATTGCGGCTGATTAGCAAAGGCTAACGCTGCTTTAGCTGGATTATTATCTGACCAATTTAAAAAGTTTGTAGCAGAAGTTAACTGTAACAACGCTGATCTTCTGTTAAAAAACATTATCGTACCTATAGAGTTGTTAACCCACTTTAGCCACCTGTTTGTTATAACATCTCCGTTTTGATTAGGGCTATTGCTACCTGTCTTCATAGCATATATAGCGTTTTCAATAGCAACCCTTGATGCTTTACCGTATAGAGCCTCTACTTTGTTTAAATTCTTTTCGCTAAATATAATATCAACGTTTTCAATAAACTCCGCTAGGTACTCCTTTCTGTTTGTTTTTTCAGTTAAATTATTTAAATCACTTAAAGTTGTCTTTGCTTCCCAGTATTCACCAGGTGCAGGCCATGTGTCTTGTTTGGAGACTAATAATAAAGCATCAGCAAAAGCACTAAGCTCAGGGTCGTTTGCAACAACGTCGTTTAGTTTTTTGTTATCTCTTTTAGTAAGACCTGGTATTTCTATACCTGCCTTATTCCAAAGAAATACACGAACAGCGCCGTCATAAGTAAAATCAATACCTGGAACCAATTTGTTTAGTTTCTTTTTAACAGGTTTGAATATTTTGAAAAGAGCCTTAGTGTCGTTCTTTATAACCTCTCTAGCTGCTTCCAGCGCGGCAACACCTTTAAAATAAGGATCCATCAATGCTTCTTCAAAGAATTTTTGGTCAGCTTCACCTTGCTTGCCTTTTCCAGCAAACTTATATTGAGTTAATCCTCTAAAGTCTTCAGCTGAAGGCGAAACAAATATTTTAAATTTACCAACTTTTTTACCTCTTCTTTGCGCTACACCTTTAGAAAACTCTTTAAAAGATTCTGTACCGGTTTGACGCTCAATCATATCATTAAAGCCTTTGTCTAATTTTTTACTAAATTTAACTTTAGCTTGCTGTACTTTACCTTTTACATCGAAAGTATTAAATACATCTTTAACAGCTTTAACATTTCCTAAATGATCATCGGCAAAGTAAAAATCATTATAACCTTCAGATACTTTACCAACCATCCAGTCAGCTTTTGCTTTAGGGTTTCCATCAGCTAAACCAGTAATGTTTTCTAATGGAATATCTAAACCAAGTTCAGCTAAAAAATCCTGTATAGGACCCGCGGCGTCTTGAGGTCTAGCGGTTAAAACAAACAAATCATCAGTACCTCTTTTTTCTGCTATAATTTTAGCTA
>Ga0233398_1000603_pt1 | contig 17265 bp, 20 predicted proteins | sample 38DmetaG_FD_182697 | JGI IMG/M metagenome (GOLD analysis project Ga0233398, IMG submission 182697) | Seawater microbial communities from Monterey Bay, California, United States - 38D | ecosystem: Environmental > Aquatic > Marine > Coastal | place: USA: California | collected 2016-10-02
CTGCATGAATGGTCATCCATACCAAACCTACAACCATTAATCCTGGATTTTCAAGTGCTTGATTTAAATCCATTTTCATACCAATTGTGGTTACTAATATGTAAATAAAAATAGAACCTATTTTACTAGCTCCTGCACCTTCATAGTTCTTAGCTTTTGTAAATGACAAACCAATTGCAACAATAGTAGATACACTAATAATCCAAAAGAAACCAGAACCTAAAAATGAAAATATATTTTGCCAAGTTAGTGAAGACATAGAAGCCACAAATTCACTAAAAAATTGACTTAAATATTTAGAAGCAAAATGCCCAAAACCAACTGTGCCAAATGCTATAGCTAGCATAATCATAAAATCTGTAAGAGTAGGATTTTTCTGAACTTTCTTTGTGAAATTTATCACTTTTAATTTTAGTTCTTCAATAGCAGAAGTATCTGCTTTTAACCATTTATTTATTTTATCTTTTTTACCAATACCAATTAATAACACTGCCATCCAAATGTTAGCAACAACAATATCTACAATTACCATTCCTCCATATTTAGAAGGATTGTATTGATAAATTTCTAACATTGCTGTTTGATTTGCACCACCACCAATCCAACTTCCTGCAAGAGTTGATAATCCTCTCCAAACAGCATCAAAGTCTGCACCTCCAACAGTATCTGGAGAAAAAATAGAAATTAATAAAATGGCTATGGGACCACCAATTATAATACCAATAGTACCTGTAAAAAACATAACTAATGCTTTAGAACCTAAATTAAAAATTGCTTTTAAATCGATACTTAATGTCATTAAAACTAAACCTGCTGGTAATAAAAATCTACTTGCTACATAATATAATTGAGATTCATTTTTAACAACTTCTCCAACAGCATTTTCGGTTTCCCATTCAGGAGCTATAATTCTAAATGTTGTAAATAAAGCAGGTACAAAATATGCCATAAATAAACCAGGTACAATTTTGTAAAATTTTGCCCAAAAGCCAGTTTTTATATTCTCTGTGTAAAAAACAAAGCCTAATGAAATTAGTAAAATACCAAAAACAATAGCATCATTAGTAAAAATAGGTTCAGACATAATTAATTATTTTTTTGAGTGATTAGTGTTTAAAATTATACCTAATAAAATTCTTTTTTGATTTTCATCAGGTAGTTTTATGTTTAAATAACCAAGGTTTAATTTTAAATTTTTATTTAATTGATGAAGAAAGCCAAAGCCTGTCCAGTTCTGAACAAAACGTTTGCTTTTATCCATATTTAAAAATATTTCATTAAAAGCATAAATAGACCAATTTTTTGAAATAGGATAATTTGCATTTAAATCATACCTAAACCAATGACTTTCATTATTTATAGTATTAGCTTTAATAAATCTATGTTCAAATCGAAATCTATGTCTTAATTTTAGTTTATTAAAAAAGTTACTATAATTAATGTCTTCATAAATTCTATTCTCAAAAACATTGGTAGAACCATCTCCAAACAAGAAATCTGTAGTTACATAACTATAACCTAACGAAAAATTTAGTTTTTTATGTAAGCTATAATTAGCAGCTAATCTGTAAATTTCTTGTTGAAAATTAGTAGAAAGTTCATAATATCTAAAATGTGCCATGGTTTGAATTTTCCATTTTTCTGATACTTTATGAGAACCATTGTACATATACCAATTACCAAGTTTATCACTAGAATTTTGTGAAAAAGAAGTTTCCATTATAACAATACAAACGATACTTAAGAATAAACGCATATAAAATTAATTGTCTAAGATAGCAATATACAAAAATTGCTAAACCTTATTTTTAGTGTGATTTGTATTTAAAATAATACCTAATTGTAGTCTATGAGAAAAAGTATTTCTGAATTTAGTATGCATATACCCAACACGTAGTTTTAATTGTTTATCAAATTGATGAAAAAAGCCTAAACCAGTTCTGTTCTGACCAAATACCCTTGTAGCAAATTTGATAAATATTTCATTAAACCCATAAATTTTTAGTTTTTTGTTAATTGGATAATTTGCAAAAAGTCCATATCTAATTCTGTGTGTCGTTTTTCTTTGTGAGGCTTGTTCTCTAAAACGCTGAGCCAATCTTACTCTATGATTCACATTAAACAAACCCCATTTGTCTTTTAAATTCACATCTTGATAAAATCGGAACTCATATAAGTTGGGTTGATTGGTTTTGTAGGATGTATCTGTTATAGAATAGACTATTCCACCTGTAAAACTCCATTTTTCTGAAGGAAAATAAGTTAACCCTGTTCTATATATTTCTTGTTGATATTCTGAAATAAACTCAAAATAACGAATATGGAAACTCTTCTTTAAAGCAAATTTTTCGGAAAGTTGGTGAGTACCATTATACATATACCAAGTTCCTAATTTCTTTTCAGAAGAAATTTGTGCTTGATTTTTTAAAACAAAAATCAAGCACAAAAATAAAATAACTCTAAACATCTATTTTAATTAGCAGAATAAATTTTTATTTCTTTAAATGGAGAAATATTAATGTTTTCTACAGAAGATTTGTAGTTTACCCAATCGTTATTAAAGAATGAATTTGTGTCTGATACAGCCTTTTTATAGGCTTCTTTAAATTGATTCATTAATTGTTTTTCTGTTGCAGTTTGTACACCAAATCTTGAGCCAACATATCTACTTGCAAAACTTAATCTTTGTGTAACTGTTACTTCAGGATTTCTTGTAATTCCTTGTCTTTTATCAATTTTACCTAAATAAGCTGCAATTAAATCATCTATCTTTTTAATAACCTCTGTAGACTTTTTTATTTCGTCTTTATACTTTTTCTTGTCTTCTTTTGCTAAATCAGATTTTATAGAAGTTGCTGTATTTTTACTTTCTACTAACTGTTTTACAATAGCAGCTATTTTTGCTTGATAACTTTCTAGTTCTTTACTAGCATTATATTTTTGATTAATAGCTTCCTCAGAAATAGTTAATCTTGGATCGAATTCTACTTTTATATTCTGTTCAGAAGTAACATCACCAAATGTCATTTTAACTTTGTATGTACCTGGTTTAACTGTAACTCCAGCAGGTTCTCTTGTAGATTTTCTAATTCTTCTAGAAGGTCTATCAACACCTTTTTCTCTTAAATACCATGTAGTTTTATGAATTCCGTTTTCTTTTGGAGCCTTAAATTTTAAAGTTCTTATTTGTCTATCTCCATCAAAAATTTCAAATTTAACAGAATCAAATTTTACAGATTTTTTGTCTTCAGCTTTTGTTTTTGCATCACTTTTCTTTACTTCTGGTTTATTGATATAGTAAGTTAAAATGCCACCACCATTTCTATTTTCTCCATGATACATAGCATCAGCACCAAATCTACTTCCAGTTGGTTGTTGATAAGCTGCTTGGTATGCAGTTGGAGGAGTAAATAATGTTGCTTTTTTGTCTAATACATTTCCATTTGAAATGGCTCTTAATGGACGAATATCATCTAAAACCCAAGCTGCTCTACCAAAAGTCCCAATTACTAAATCATGCTCTCTTCGGTGTATTACTAAATCTTTTACAGGTACTGTTGGAAAGCCAGAAGTCCATTTTGTCCATTTATTACCAGCATCTAAAGAAACGTATAAACCATCATCTGTTCCTAAGAATAATAAGTTTGTATTTTCTGGATCTTCAATAATACAAAGCGTGTAACTTTGTACATCATTTTCATCTACAATACGTTCCCAAGTTTTACCATAGTTTTTAGTTCTATAAGCGTAAGGAGTGTAGTTAAAACGTCTATAATCGTTTGCTATTAAAAGAGCTTCACCTTTATTTTTATTAGATGCTTTAATTTGAGTTATCCAACTATTTTCTGGTAATCCTTTGATATTTTTAGAAATGTTTGTCCAGTTTTTTCCACCATCTTTAGTCGTATGTACTTGACCATCATCACTTGCTACCCAAAGCATATCTTTCTCTAAAGGAGAAGGCTCTATAACTAAAATGGTTGTATGGTTTTCAGCACCAGTCGCATCCATGGTTAAACCACCACTTTCAGATTGTTTTTGTTTTTCTGGATCGTTTGTAGTTAAATCTGGAGAAATTACTGTCCATGTTAACCCTTTATCAGTTGATTTATGTACAAACTGACTTCCAAAGTATAATGTGTTATTATCAAAAGGATCTATGTTTATTGCAGCATTCCAATTAAAACGCAATTTTACATCAGCATCTGGATGTGTTGGTTTTACAGAATAATTATTTCCTGTTAAATAATCGTATCTTAAAACAGAACCTTGTTGACTCATAGACCAACCATATCTAGAATCGTCTTTGTCTGGAACTACATCAAAACCATCACCAAAACTTATTTCTTGCCAGTAACTGTTTCTAATTCCTTGAGCTTTCCAAACATAAGCAGGTCCTCTCCAAGAACCATTATCTTGCATTCCTCCATACACATTATAAGGATATTCATTATCGACATTTATATGATAAAACTGAGCTACAGGAATGTTGCCTATAAAACGCCAAGATTTTCCTCCATCTTTAGTGATGTTTAATCCTCCATCATTCCCATCAATCATAAAAGAACCATCTTTTGGATGAATCCACCAAGCATGATGATCTGGATGTACACCATTACTTACTCCATAAGCTGGCATTAATTGGTTAAAAGATTTTCCTCCATCTTGAGAAACATTTACATAGGTAAAAACAGTATATAATCTGTTTTCATTTTGAGGATCTACATAGATTTCTGAATAATAAAATGGTCTGTTACCAATACCTGGTTTATTGTTAACCATTTTCCAAGTAAAACCTCCATCTTCACTTTTGTATAAAGCATTTTTTTTAGCTTCCACTAAAGCATAAATTACATCAGGATTGCTAGGAGCAATGGCTACACCAATTCTTCCTAAATTTCCTTTAGGGAAACCTTCTTTATCTGTGATTTTTTTCCAGTTTTCGCCTCCATCATAAGTAATGTATAAACCACTTCCTTCACCACCAGAATTAAAAAACCATGGGTCTCTTTTGTGTTCCCACATTGCAGCAATAATTTTATTAGGATTTGTTGGATCCATAATTAAATCTGCAGCCCCTGTTTTAATATTATTGAATAAAATTTGTTTCCAAGTTTTACCTCCATCAGTAGTTTTATAAACACCTCTTTCTTGGTGCTCTCCCCAAGGAGAACCAATAGCGCCTACGTAAACAATATCTGGATTTGTAGGATGTATAATAACTCTATGAATATGTCTTGTTTTTTCTAAACCCATAGCTTTCCAAGTCTTTCCAGCATCTAACGATTTATAAATACCAAAACCTCCATTTAAGCTGTTTCTTGGATTACCTTCTCCTGTACCTGCCCAAATAACACTTGGGTTGCTTTGTTGAATGGCAACAGCACCAATAGAAGCTGTTAATTCTTTTTCGAAAATAGGTTCCCATTTTATACCTCCAGAAGTAGATTTCCAGATACCACCAGAAGCAGTACCTACATACATAATATCTGGATTATTTTCTACAACATCTATAGCAGTTACACGTCCAGACATTCCTCCAGGACCAATGTTTCTTGGTTTCATATTTTTAACCAAATCCATAGAAAACTCTTGAGAAAAGAGTAGCGTAGAAGCACTTAAAAAAAATAGTGTGATTAGTTTTTTCATTATAAGTAGTTTGTTGAATTTATAATAATGTGGACAAGATACAAAATAGAAAACGCTCCATAAAATGGAGCGTTAATTTTTAACATCGTAAAAAATATTTTATTCTTCTTTCTTTTTTGGTGCTCTATTTGCATCTTTTAAAGCTTGCATTAGCATCCATTCTATTTGACCATTGGTAGAGCGAAATTCATCTGCAGCCCATTTTTCAATAGCTTTTATCATATCTTCATTTACTCGCAAAGCGAAAGCTTTCTTTTTTGCCATGTTATTTTTTTACAAATTCAACTATGGTTGTAATTAATTCTTCAGAAATTTTAAAGTCAGAAGACATATAAGATTTCATATTATCTTCATCTTTTTCTATATGTTTTAAAACATGATTCATATTTTTAATAATTACTAATTCTGCGTCTGGTTTTGCTTTGTGTAAGTTCTCTGCATCATTAATTAATACCTGAAAATCTTTATCTCCGTTTATAATTAAAGTAGGAATTGCAACTTTTTTTATTTCTTCTATAGGATTTACAGTTATCCAAGATTTTATAAAAGGCTGATTTTGTTTCGCAAATAGAGACATTAAATTAGGATTTACCTCTTTAATCTTTCCTGTAGTCATTAATTCTTTAATATATTGTTCTGTAAGTTTACCAAACTCAGCACTTTGTTTGGTAATTTGTCTAACTAAGGTTTTATCAATGGTTTCTCCTGCACCAGCTAAAGAGATGAATTTATCTACATTATCTAAAGCTAACATTGCAATTAAAGAACCTTGGCTATGACCAATTAAAATGATTTTAGAAAAGCGTTTATCATTTTTAAAATGATGAATAACTTCTTTTATGTCACTCACAAAATCAGAAAAGTAAATGCCATCTTCTTGAATAAATCTAACATTATTAGGGTTAGCAGTTCTTTTATCATAGCTAAAAAAAGCCATATTTTCTTTGTTAATAGCTTCTCTAAATTGTTTAATGTATTGAGGTTGATTACCATCTCTATTTACACCTCCTGAACCATGTACCCAAATTAGTAAGGGTTGTTTTTCTAAAGTATAGGTTAAAGTACCAGGTAATTGTATTACCTGATTATTAATCATAATTTCTTCAGATTTTACTTGTGCTTTAGAGGCTAATACACCAAAAACTACAAATGTAATGTATGTTATAAATCTAACCATCTTGTAAAATTTTGTGTTTATAGGTCTCTAAAACTCGAGTTGCTTCATCTTTTTTTTGAGTACCTATCAATAATTTTTTTCCGTTTGTTAATTCTAATTGAATACCAACATCACCAGAAACATTTATGGCTTTTCCGTTTTTTCTATTCCATAAAGCACCACCTTTTAAACCCCAGCCTCCATAATCTCCAATAGGATCATATACTCTTATGTAAGCTTTAGTTATTTCATTCCATCTTATGGTTTTTAAAGAAAAGTGAAATGGTAAAAACTGGTAATGAATGCCTTTTTCATCAATTCTTGTTATTAACCTAAAGAAGAAGATAGGTATAGTAAATACGAGCAATAATCCCATTACCCAAAAGAGGGTTTCAATTTTCATAGTACTTTCGTTTTTTACAAACTCGTTAATTAAAATTCCAAAAGGAATTAAAGTGCTAACAATTAATAAAAACACTAGCCAAGTCTGTGTAAAACGCTGTTGTTCTTTAAAAACTTTCATGAGTTTTATCTGTTTTTATCTCTTTCAAAAACAACATATGTCCAAGATTGAGAAAGTTTTACAACTCTCCACCCTTCTCTTGCATATTGATTTAATAAATCTTCAAAATTTGCATATCTATTTCTAAAACCTAATTTAGGTTGTATAACTTTATATTCTTTCATTCTTCTTCGTTTAAAACAGTTAAACTAATAACAACACCAATTATTCCTCCAATAAGACTGCCATAAATAGTACTCATTGCTACGTTATTTGTAATAGCCCCTATAGTTGTACCTATAGAAATGCCTAAAGCAACACCAATACTAATTGCAGTTATTTGTTTATTATTCATTATTAATGACTTAATGTGCCAGTATTTACTACAGGTGAAGCTTCTTTATCACCACATAAAATTACTAGTAAATTGCTAACCATTGCAGCTTTACGTTCTTCATCTAGCTCAACAATTTCTTTTTTGTTTAACTCTTCTAAAGCCATTTCTACCATTTCTACTGCTCCTTGTACAATTTTATGTCTTGCAGCTACAATAGCAGTGGCTTGCTGTCTTTTTAACATAGCAGAAGCTATTTCTTGGGCGTAAGCTAAATATCCAATTCTAGCTTCTAAAACCTCTATACCTGCAATAGCTAAGCGTTCTTCTAACTCTTTTTCTAAAGCTTCAGATACTTCGTTAACACTAGATCGTAAAGTAATGTCTTCATCATGTCCTTCATCTGCAAAATTATCATAAGGATACATACTAGCTAACTTTCTAACAGCAGCATCTGTTTGCACACGTACAAAGTTTTCATAATTGTCTACATCAAATGCAGCTTTATAAGTATTTGTTACCCTCCAAACTAAAATTGTAGAAATCATAACAGGGTTTCCTAACTTATCATTTACTTTTAAACGCTCACTATCAAAGTTGCTAGCTCTTAAAGATATTTTCTTTTTTGTGTAAAAAGGGTTAGCCCAATACAGGCCATTTTGCTTTATGGTACCAACATACTTACCAAACAGTAATACTACTTTAGATGTGTTTGGGTTTACTAAAATAAAACCAAATAAACCAATAAAACTTAATGCTGTAATAATAAGGTATAAAGGATTCTCTTGTTGAAAGGCGATATAAATACTCCCAAAAAACAAGCCTAAAACGATAACTAACATTAAATAACCGTTAGCGGGTTTGATAATTTTTTCTGCGTCCATGTGTATAAATTTAGTATGATATTAAAATGATATCATAAAGGTATAATATTTTTTTTTGATTTTCCAAAATAATCGCTAAATTATTTTCTATTTTTGTTGAAACTTATATTCAATTTAAAACTTATGAATTTTAAATTATTCTTATTAATACCGTTTTTTTGTTTATTAAATTCTTCTGAAGATGATGCTGTTTTTTGGGGTAAAAATGGTCATAGAGCAACAGGTAAAATTGCTGAGATGCACTTAACTAAAAAAGCAAAAAAGAAAATAGATAAGTTGTTAAAAAGACAAAGTTTGGCGTTTGTATCTACGTTCGCAGATGAAATAAAATCAGACAGAACGTATAGTAAGTATTATCCATGGCATTATGTTAACATGGGCTTAGATGAAACTTATCAAGAAGCTGAGAAAAATCCACAAGGTGATTTAGTTACAGGTATAGCTACTTGTGTTAAAGTATTAAAAGATAAAAATAGTTCAGAAGAAGATAAAGCATTTCATTTAAAACTTTTAGTACATTTTATTGGAGATTTACATCAGCCAATGCATATAGGTAGAAAAGAAGACAAAGGTGGTAATACTATACAAGTGCAATGGTTTGGAAAAGGTACAAACTTACACAGAGTTTGGGATGAAAATATGATAGACTCTTATAAAATGAGCTATTCAGATTTAGCTGATAATGCAGAAGATTTATCTAAAAAACAAATTGAAGCTATAGAAAAAGGTACTGTTGTAGATTGGGTAAATGAAGTACATGAATTGACAAAAGAAGTGTATAAATCTGTAAAAGTAGGAGAAAATTTACGTTACAGATACTCCTATTTGTATTTTAATACTGCAAGAAAACAAATACAAATAGGAGGTATACGTTTAGCAAAAGTACTGAATGATATTTTTGGTTAATTACTTGTAAAACAAATTATTAAAAGCCTTATGTACTTGCATGAGGCTTTTTTTAGTTAAGAATGCGTTAAATATTTATAACGCATCTTTAAAATAATTACTTTTAACATTATGATTAGAAAGTCGATATTTTTATTAGTATTCTTGGCAATTACTTTTTCATGTAAAAAAGAAAAAGCTAAAACAGAAATTTCAGAAAAAAAACTTTCTAAAATTGAAGTCACTTCTTTAGATTATAATCAACTAAAACCTTATTTAGAAAGGAAAGATGATAAAACCTACGTAGTTAATTTTTGGGCAACTTGGTGTGCGCCTTGTGTAAAAGAATTGCCTTATTTTGAGAAAATAAACAAAGCATATGCAAATCAAAATGTAGAAGTTTTGTTAGTAAGTTTAGATTTTCCAAAACAAGTAGATAAAAAATTGATTCCGTTTATTAAAAAAAGAAACTTACAGTCTGAAGTGGTTTTATTACATGATACTAACGAAAATGTTTGGATACCTGCAATAAATGAAAATTGGAGTGGTGCTTTACCAGCAACTTTAATCTATAATAAAAATAATAGAAAGTTTTATGAGCAATCGTTTACTTATGAAGCTTTAGAAAATGAACTAAAAATTTTTATAAATCCGTAAATTATGAAAACAATTAAATCAACTTTGCTTTTGGCAGTTATTGCAATAATTACATTAGCATTTACAGTAAAGACAGATAAAGGTTATAAAGTAGGAGATACTATAGAAGATTTTTCACTTAAAAATGTAGATGGGGATAAAATTTCTTTAAAAGATTATGATGATGTAAAAGGCTTTATCATTATTTTCACTTGCAATACTTGTCCTTATTCTCTTGCAAATGAAGACAGAATTATTGCATTACAAGATAAATATGAAGAATTAGGATATCCTGTAATTGCAATAAACCCAAATGATCCAAAAGCACAACCTGGAGATAGTTTTGAAAAAATGAAGGTTAGAGCAGAAGAAAAAGGTTTTAATTTCCCTTATTTATTTGATGAAGGACAAAAAGTATATCCAAAATTCGGTGCTTCTAAAACGCCACATGTTTATATTGTAAGTAAACCAGAAATGAAAGTAGAGTATATTGGTGCTATAGATGATAGTTCTAGAGATGCAAGTACTGTAAAAGTAAAATATATAGAAACTGTTGTTGATGAATTATTAGCTGGTAAAACACCTTCTATAACAGAAACAAGAGCTATTGGTTGTTCTATTAAAACAGTAAAATAATCTGTTATAAATTTTAAAAAATAATAAAACCTCAAGAAAAAATTCTTGAGGTTTTATTATTGTGTTTTAATTTTATTTATGATTTAGTTACTTAATTGTAACTAGGAATTCTATTTTAAACTAAGACATTCTAAATTAAATATTCAACAATCGTTTAGCAGCATTAAAAGGTGTAGTTTTTTGTTTTTCGAGTTCAGAAATCTCTTTCTCTAAAGCTTTTTTAATTTTAGGATTATTGTAAAAATTAGCTTTTAATTCTTGTTCTATTGTAGAGAGTAACCAAAATTTATTTTGCTCATTTCTTTTATTGGTAAAGAAATTATTTTCTTTTGTTAGCTGTAAATATTCTTGTATCATAGCATACACTTTATCTATTCCGATATTATTTAAAGCACTTGCTGTAAGCACTTTAGGTTGCCAATTGCTTTCTTTTAACGGGTATAAATGTAAAGCTCTATTAAACTCTACTTTAGCTAGTTGTGCATTTTTTTCATTACCACCATCAGCTTTATTAATAACAATAGCATCTGCCATTTCTATAATACCACGCTTTATACCTTGTAATTCATCACCTGCACCAGAAAGTTTTAGCAACAAAAAGAAATCTACCATAGAATGTACTAAGGTTTCAGATTGCCCAACTCCAACAGTTTCTATTAAAATAGTATCAAAACCAGCAGCTTCACATAAAATAATACTCTCTCGTGTTTTTTGTGCAACTCCACCTAAAGAATTTCCAGAAGCAGAAGGTCTAATAAATGCATTTGGGTCAGTAACTAATTGTTCCATTCTAGTTTTGTCACCCAAAATAGCGCCTTTATTTACAGAGCTACTTGGGTCTATAGCAAGCACAGCAACTTTTTTACCTAAACTTGTTAAGTGTCTGCCAAAAGCTTCTATAAAAGTACTTTTACCAACACCTGGTACACCAGTAATACCAATTCTAACTGAGTTATTTGCATAAGGTAAACAACGTTCTAAAATTAGATTTGCTTTTTCTTGATGTTTAGCATTTGTACTCTCTACCAAAGTTATGGCTTTACTTAAAAAAGGAATGTTGCCTTCTAAAATATGAGTTACAAATTCTTCTACAGAATTATGTTTAGCTCTGTTTTTTTTAATTTTTTCTGCACTTAATTTATTGGTAGTTTCTGGTTGAGAAACTCCTTGTTTTTCTTGTAAAGCAGAAGATTTTTTTATCATTGTTACTGGTAATTATGTAAATTTAGAAATAAAATTTCACTCATTTTGCAACACAGCAAAAAATGTATCGTCTTTAAGACAAGAAATCATTAATGTAACAGACAAGTTTGGAGAATTGGTTATAGAGAGTTTTAATCCAAATTTTGGTGAGTTTATATTAAATTTGAGTAATTCTAATGCCATTTTAAATTTAGGAAACGTAGCTTCTAAGTTTAAATACAGTGTTAATAGAGTAAAGTTAGATAATAAAAGAGCTGCTTTTGGTAAAGAAAACAAAGCATCAAACAATATCATACATGTTAAAGGTGATTATAGCAGTATTGTTATAAAATAACGTCTTTATTATTTTAGTAAACTTCTCACAATTTCCATTTCTCTATTCTCTATAAAGTGCCTATCTTTAGCGTCTGTAAATAGTCACTTTTTTAATGGAACTCTACAAAGAAAATCAACTTAAAATTTACAATTCATTAACCAAAGAAAAAGAGGTTTTTAAACCTTTAACTGAGGGTTATGTTGGTATGTATGTCTGTGGACCTACAGTATATAGTAATGCACATTTAGGAAACGTAAGAACATTTATGTTTTTTGATGTTGTATATAGATACCTTTTACATTTAGGATATAAAGTACGTTATGTGCGTAATATTACAGATGCTGGTCATTTAGAAAATGATGCAGATGAAGGGGAAGATAGAATTTCTAAAAAAGCACGTTTAGAAGAGATTGAACCAATGGAAGTGGTTCAAAAATACACTGTAGATTTTCATAACGTTTTAAAAAACTACAATTTTTTACCTCCAAGTATAGAACCTACAGCAACAGGTCATATAGTTGAGCAAATAGAAATGATTAAAGAAATCATAGACAAAGGTTTTGCTTACGAAGTAAATGGGTCTGTGTATTTTGATGTTTTGGCTTATAATGAAAAAGAGAATTACGGAATTCTTTCTGGTAGAAAAGTAGAAGATCTAATTCATAATACACGTGCATTAGATGGACAAACAGATAAGAAAAACCCACAAGATTTTGCACTTTGGAAAAAAGCAGACGAACGTCATATTATGCGTTGGCCTTCACCTTGGTCAGATGGTTTCCCTGGTTGGCATTTAGAATGTTCTGTAATGAGTACTAAGTATTTAGGAGAACAATTTGATATTCATGGAGGAGGTATGGATTTAAAATTTCCACATCATGAGTGTGAAATTGCACAATCTCAAACTTGTTCTGGTATTAAACCTGTAAACTATTGGATGCATACAAATATGCTACTTTTAAATAGTCAAAAAATGGCTAAATCTACAGGTAATTTTATCTTGCCTAATCAAATATTAAGTGGCGAAAATGACATTTTACCAAAAGCATTTTCTGCTTCTGTGGTTCGTTTCTTTAATATGCAAGCCAATTATAGAAGTATCTTAGATTTTTCTGGTGAAGCATTAGAAGCTTCAGAAAAAGGGCATGCTAAATTAATGGATGCTGTAGCTTATTTAGATAAAATTTCAGCAGGCAATACATCAACTTTTGATGTACAACAATGGAAAAATGATTGTTATGCAGCTATGAATGATGATTTTAATACGCCCATTTTAATATCACATTTATTTGAAGCTGTTAAAGTCATTAATCAGATAAAAGAAAATAAAGCCTCTTTAACAAACGAAGATTTAGTAGAATTTAAAGCTTCACTAAATGCTTTTGTTTTTGATGTTTTAGGTTTAATGCACGATCTAAATACTAACAATTCAGAGAAAATTGAAGGCGTTGTAGAGCTGTTAATTAAACTAAGAAAAGAAGCAAGAGAAAATAAAGATTGGGCATTATCAGATCAAATTAGAGATGAATTGCTTGCTCTTGGTATTCAGCTAAAAGATGGTAGAGAGGGTACAACTTTTTCAATAAACTAAATTGAAAAGAATACTTTCATATCCATTTATCTTATTAGTTCGTTTTTATCAAACAGCAATATCACCATTTACGCCAGCTACTTGTAGATATTCACCAACTTGCTCACATTATACCATAGAAGCTTTACAAAAGCATGGGCTATTTTCTGGAGGTTGGTTATCTTTGAAACGAATTTTTAGGTGTCATCCTTGGGGAGGTTCAGGTTATGACCCTGTACCAGATAAATTATTAAATAAAAAAAATAAATGAGTTTTTTAGCAATAGAGTGGAATCCTTCTTTAGGGATAGATTTAGGTTTTTTCGTAATTCGTTGGTACAGTTTAATGTTTGTAGCCGCTTTTTTATTGGGTTTACGATTAATGAAAAAAATCTATATAGAAGATAATATTGCTGTAGAAAAATTAGATGTCATTTTTATGTATGTCTTTATTTCTATGCTAATTGGAATGCGTTTAGGAGATGTATTTTTTTATAGTTGGGATTATTATCAAAACCATTTATTAGAAATTTTTATTCCATTTAAACAAGTAAATGGTAGTTGGCAATTTACTGGCTTTACTGGTTTTGCGAGTCATGGTGCAGCTATTGCTATACCAATTGCTATGTATTTTTATGCCAAGAAACACTTACAAAAACCTTGGTTATTTATTTTAGATAGATTAGCAATTATGGTTGCTTTAGCAGGATTTTTTATAAGACTTGGTAACTTTTTTAATTCAGAAATTTACGGTAAAGAAACGGGTTCTAATTTTGGTGTAATTTTTAAAGCAAATGGAGAAACTATTGCTAGGCATCCAACTCAATTATACGAAGCTATAAGTTATTTAATCTTGTTTTTTGTAATGTGGTATTTGTATTGGAAAACAGATAAAAAAAATCAAACAGGCTTTTTATTTGGGTTATTTATGGTTGTGTTATGGTCTTTACGATTCTTTATAGAGTTTTTAAAAGAAGCACAAGTAGATGGTAGAGAAGATTGGGTTTTTAACTCGTTAAATACAGGGCAAGTATTAAGTATTCCTTTAGTATTGATTGGTGTTTGGTTAATGTTTAGAACTGCTAAAAAGAAAGAAGTAGAGTAGTGGAGAAATTAAAAAAACGTTGGGGCATAGAAAGTAATTGGGCAATTGTAGCTATTTTAATTGTTTTTGCCATTAATGGTTCTTTTGCTGCTTGGGTGGCTAAACCTGTATGTAATTTTTTTGGTTTAACACTAGATACTATTAACCCTTGGTTATACTGGCCTCTAAGAATTTTAATTATTTTTCCTATTTACCAATTAACTTTACCAATTGTAGGTTGGGTATTTGGTCAATTTAAATTTTTCTGGGCTTTTGAGAAAAAGTTTTTAAGCAGATTAGGTTTTGGTTTTTTGTTTAAAGAAAACAGTTAAACTTCTATAGTAATTTTACCATCATCTTCTGTTTCACCTTTCGTAAATACATAGCTATATAGCCACATAATTGTAAAGGTAGGTATCACATCAGAAAAAGGAATAATTTCTTCTACAAAACTAATTATACCAGCTACTTTACCTTTTGTACCTTTGTATAATTTGGTCATAATGTAACCAGAAAGTGGTGCCCAAATAATATCTATTAGAGGAATTAAACCAATTAAATCTAATACAATACTTAAGATTAATTTTTTGTATTTTTTACTCATATTATTTAAACAATTCAAAATTCTTGCCAAAAAAGATTTTTATATTTTTGGCAGCTGTTAGTTTGTTTAAAAATAACCAAACAAAAATGAATTTTAACACCTTTAGAGAAAAAATTAATCATTTTAAAACGAAAGAGTTAGGTGGTTTAGATGCCCAATTTAAAATGGCGCCTGAACTAAGATTGCGTTATAATAAAAATAAGATTGATGCACAGCATCCTAAAAAAGCTGCTGTTTTGGCATTATTTTATCCGAATCAAAAAGAACAAACTACGTTTTTATTAACCCAAAGAGCAAGTTATAAAGGTACACACTCTGCACAAATTAGTTTTCCAGGGGGTAAAATAGAAAAGTCAGATAAAAGTCTACAAGAAACTGCTTTAAGAGAAGCTTATGAAGAGGTAGGTGTGGCTCAACAAAAAATAGAAATTTTTAGAGAACTTACAGATGTGTATATACCCCCAAGCAATTTTTTAGCGACTCCTTTTTTAGGCTTTTCAGAACAAAAACCTAATTTTCAAATTAACCATGAAGTGGCTAGTGTTATAGAAGTTACTATTGATGAATTATTAGATGATAGTAATATTACATCTGTGAATTTAACTACTTCTTACATGAAAAATATAGATGTACCTTGTTTTAAAATTAACAATCATATTATTTGGGGAGCAACAGGTATGATGTTATCCGAAATTAAAGAACTCTTAAATAGTTAATTCTTTATTTCTTTTGTAATTTTGTTTAGAAACCAAGTAAAAATAGTATAAATGCCTTTATTTAAAAGGAATCCTTTTGGACATTATTTATTTATAAAAAAATGGTTGATTCGTATTTTAGGAATCATCTCTCATGGACGTTATCGAAAGTTTAATAGTCTACAAATAGAAGGCTCAGAGATACTTCGTAATTTACCTGATAGAAAAGTATTATTTATTTCTAATCATCAAACATATTTTGCAGATGTAGCAGCCATGTTACATGTATTTAATGCTGCTTTAAAAGGTAGAGATGACAATATTAAAAATATTGGATATATATGGAATCCTAAATTAAATGTGTATTATGTTGCTGCTGGAGAAACTATGCGTTCTGGAATATTACCAAAAATATTTGCATATACAGGCTCTGTTTCTATAGATAGAACTTGGAGAGCTGCAGGTAAAGATGTTAATAGACAAGTAAAAAATTCTGATATTTCTAATATAGGTAAAGCAATAGAAGATGGTTGGGTCATTACTTTTCCACAAGGCACAACCACACCTTTTAAACCTATTAGAAGAGGTACAGCACATATTATTAAAACCTACAAACCTGTTGTAGTACCTATTGTAATTGATGGTTTTAGACGTTCTTTTGATAAAAAAGGGCTAAGTATAAAACGTAAAAACGTTTTACAGTCTATGGTAATTAAAGAACCTTTAGATATAGATTACGATAACGAAGCTATAGATGAAATTGTTACTAAAATAGAATACGCTATAGAACAACATCCGTCATTTTTAAAAGTATTGTCTCCAGAACAAGCAGAAGAATATCTAAAAGAAGAAGAAGAATTGAATAAAAAACGTGAGTTTTGGAGTAAGTAAATTTTTAAAATTCGCTAACGTTGTTGCGTAAGGTTTGTTGCGTAAATTTAACTTAAAATAACTAATAATTACAGACTTTTGCGTTTGAGAGGTTTTTCGCAAGAAAAACCCGAAGATGCAATAAATTGAAGCCGGTCTTCCTCTGAAGATAATACACTTACAGGAGGTGGAGGAGCAATGCTATCCAAACCAACTTCAGAAAGAGCACTTAGTAGTTGAGG
>Ga0233398_1000624_pt1 | contig 17078 bp, 19 predicted proteins | sample 38DmetaG_FD_182697 | JGI IMG/M metagenome (GOLD analysis project Ga0233398, IMG submission 182697) | Seawater microbial communities from Monterey Bay, California, United States - 38D | ecosystem: Environmental > Aquatic > Marine > Coastal | place: USA: California | collected 2016-10-02
CGATTCGCTCGCTGAGTGCAACAGATTTATTTGTCAAGGCCGAATCACTTTGGTGGGACCCTCCAGATTACTGCGGGCGAATCACCTGCGGCCCCCTAACACGTATGATTTCCAACATAAAAAAAATAAAGTAGGTTCGAAGGGGTGTCATATTGTCACAGGTACGGCGGCTATATCATTTTCCCACGGAGTCATTACAAGAGAACGACACAAGAAGGTGACATTGGCTACCCACTTAAGTAAGCTGTCAAGAAAAAAGAACTGTTATATATCAACGACTTATAAAATAGTTAAAATACTTACTTCACACTTTTGCATAATAAGACATTATATATACATAAGAGGTACTACTTACGTTTCTCACATTAGGTTATATAACTTAATGATATATATTACTAAATATAAAAACGTAAGTATATACGTAAGTAGTAGCCTATCAAATTCCCCCACAACCATGACGAACCTTTCCAATTGTCGTTAACAAAACTAGATGTGGTCATGCCGATGTGGGTTTATTTTATTAAGGTACAGAAGAACTATGACTATTCAAGCTACAAAGTACAGTGAGATAATCGCTAAGAAAGTTACTGAAGGCATCAGGAATGGTGTCTCTGTAAAAGATATTATGGGGTCGATCCAGCAATATCAAAATGCTCCTTCTAGTTCAGCTACATTCTATAAGTTGTACGGAGAACTAATATCACAGACTAGAGCAGATATAATAGGTAAGATAGGTAATGTCGTTATCAACAGTGCATTACAAGGCGATTTTAAAGCCGCAGAGTTTTACTTAAGATCTAAAGGTGGATGGTCGCCTAACAGTACTGTGAATGAAGTAGAGCAAGAGGCAGATCCAGATGAAGATCTAGCCGCAGTAGATAGCGTTATGTCTCTACTAGGAAAGAATGTAAATCCCGATGAAGATAACAGCTGATGACTTAAGAGCATTACCCGATGCAGAAGTACACAGAATACTAAAAGAGATTGGACCTGCAAAGGCTGATGAGCTTAGGTATGATTGGAACTTCTGGGCTAGACCAGATCAACTAGAACCGAAAGGTGACTGGACAACATGGTTAGCATTAGCTGGTCGAGGGTGGGGTAAAACTCGCGCTGGAGCAGAATGGGTAAGACATCGCATTAAGAAGGGTGACAAGATTGTTCATTGTGTCGCACCAACTAAAGGTGATGTAAGAAGAGTTATGGTAGAAGGAGACAGTGGACTTTTAAACGTCTGCTGGAAAGGTGATAAAACATATAGAGGTAAACACTTAGGTTTCCCTATTTGGTCGCCAACTAATAGTACACTAACATGGGAGAATGGAGCTAAGGCTGTTTTCTTCTCTGCGGAAGATCCAGAACGACTTCGTGGTCCACAGGCATACAGTGCTTGGACTGACGAACTTTGCGCTTGGCGCAATGCACAAGAGACTTGGGACATGATGATGTTCGGTCTACGTCTAGGACGTAAGCCACAAGTCTTTGTAACAACAACCCCCAAAACAACAAAACTGCTAAGAGGTATTATCGCTGATGATAAGACACTTATTAGTACAGGAAGCACCTTTGATAATGCGGCTAACTTAGCTGGCACTTTCTTAGATGCAGTTAAGAAGACCTATGAAGGCACACGTCTTGGTAGGCAAGAATTATATGCAGAAGTATTAGACGAAGCGTCAGGTGCGCTTTGGAATAGGAAACTCCTACATTCATGTGAGATAGACAAGGACGAAGTTCCTCAGTTAGCACGTATCATAATTTCCATCGACCCTGCGGTTACATCGAATACTGATAGTGATATGACTGGTATGATTGTCGCTGGCATAGATGTTAATGGAGTAGCCTACGTATTAGAAGATCACACTGATCGTTACACACCGCAACAATGGGCATCTAAAGCCATTGAGTTATATCGTAAACACATGGCTGACCGCATAGTAGCGGAGAAGAACCAAGGTGGAGATATGGTGCGTCACACTCTGCACACTGAAGACGAAAACGTGCCAGTCAAACTTGTACACGCAAGTAGAGGCAAAATGGCTCGTGCTGAACCTGTCTCTGCTTTATATGAGCAAGGTAAAGTCAAACACGTCAAAGGATTGAATGATTTAGAGGATCAGATGGTACAGTGGGAACCTTTAGGGTCCACAGGCTCACCAGACCGTCTTGATGCAATGGTATGGGCTATAACGGATCTATCACTTAATGGATATGCAAAACCACAGCTAGTTCTGGCATATTCTAACGCTAAAGGCTTAAAGTAAAATGGTAAAGAAACTCTCACAGACGGAATCGACAGCGATACTAGGTATCTCTGGTGAAAATACAATTAACGGTCAGATAAGGTCTGATGAGTTTCTGCCTGAGTTACGAGGCAAAAAAGCGATACGAAAGTACCGTGAAATGCGTGATAATGACAGTACTATTGGTGCAGTTATGTACGCTACAGAACAGGTTTTACGAGATGTAGACTTAAAAGTATGTCCTTGTGACGATTCTGAGGAAGCTAAACGCGAAGCTGAATTTGTTGAGAGTGTTTTATGTGATATGGATCATACGCTAGACGATCACATAGCTGAAGCTCTATCTTGTTTGTCGTATGGCTTTGCATGGTTCGAAGTAGTATACAAACGCAGAGTTGGTCCTACTCAATCAAATGATAAGAAGAGATCTAAGTATACTGATGGTAGAATGGGTGTACGTAAGATAGCAATGAGAGCGCCTTGGACAGTATCTAGGTTTGATGTAGATAATAAGACTGGTGACATACAAGGTGTCTATCAAGATGGTGGTTATGCAGGTACTACGAAACATTATATCCCTTCTCGTAAGAGCTTGTACTATCGTACTACTAGCCTTAACGGAGATCCTAGTGGGCGTTCTATCTTGCGTAACGCTTATACTTCTTATGAGTATCTTAATAACTTACAAGCTATTGAAGCGATTGCTGTAGAGCGAGAGTTAGCAGGTATTCCAGTAGCACGTATTCCATCGGAGTACCTATCCCCAGATGCTACATCATCACAAGTACAGTTTAAGTCTAATCTTGAGCAGATACTACGTGACGTTAAGTTTAATGAACAAGGTTACATAATTACTCCTTCAGATACATACCCTGATAAGGATGGAAGTCCTACTAATATTAGGTTAGTTGATGTGGAGCTTATGTCTTCAAGTGGTTCTAGGAACATAGACATTGACCCCATAGTAAAAAGGTATCAACACGATATTGCTAGGAGTGTCTTGTCAGAGTTCCTAATGCTTGGTAGTCAAGGCGGTTCATACGCTTTGTCGAAGAGCAAGACAGACTTGTTCCTCCGCGCACTTGAGAGTTACATCCAGCAAATTGTCGATGTCCTCAATAAGCAATTAGTCGAGAGACTGTGGGAGTTGAACGGTCTGGACTATTCGTTGATGCCGACTATCGAAGCTGGCGATGTTGCACCTCACGACTTACGTGAAATTGCAGGGTTCTTGCGTAACCTTAACGGCGCAGATATTAGCGTTAGTGACCATCCAGAGGTTATACAAAACCTTATGGACATAGCAGACCTAAATTATGACCCCGATAGGGAAACAGAAACAGAAGAGCAAGAAGCTCTTGAAGAACAGGAAGAATAATAATGGCATTTCTAGACAACAGAGTGTTTGATAATGGTTTAACCATACTAGACACAGAAGCAAACGTAGTTCACGTAACTTCAGCAGAAGCTACAACTTATGCGGCGGCTACATCTACACTATCACTAGGTAACTCTACCTCACTTTCCATTGCGGCTCCTTCGGATCGTACTGGTGGTGGACGTAAAGTCACTGTATCAGCTATCTCAGACGGCTCAATTACAGGTACAGGTACAGTTACTCACTACGCTCTAGTAGACACAACTAACACACGTTTGTTAGCTACAGCGGCTCTTACAGCATCACAGTCAGTTACAAGTGGTAACACATTTACATTGGCTTCATTTGATATTGGTATCCCTGATCCATCTTAAGGAATAAACTATGGCACTTGTTATTAAAGATCGTGTAAAAGAAACAACTACTACAACTGGTACTGGGACTTACACATTAGCAGGTGCTGAAGTTGGTTTTCAATCATTCTCTGCTATCGGTAATGGTAATACTACTTACTATACTGTTACTGATGGTGGCGACTGGGAAGTTGGTATTGGCACGTACACTGCTTCTGGAACCACTTTAGCACGTACAACAATACTATCATCTTCTAACAGTAACAACGCAGTTAGTTGGTCAGCTGGAGAGAAGTTTGTATTTGTAACTCAACCTTCATCTAAAGCAAACTATCTTGATGCGTCTGGAAATGTAACTGGAACACAGTTTGACGAATATTTAGACTTTAAAACAGCATCTTCAAACCCTTCCCACACTGAAGGTCGTGTTTTCTATGATCAAACAAGAGACAGTTTAGCATATTATAACAGCGATAGCGCAATGACAGTACATACAGGTCAAGATAGTTTATTGCGTGTTTACAACGATACTGGGTCAACCATTACGTCTGGAACGCCAGTGTATCTAACTGGTGAAAGTAGTTCTATACCTACGATTGCACCAGCAAGTGCGTCTAGTACAGTTGAAGCCAGCTATGCAGTAGGCGTTCTTTCTACAGATATAGCTAATAGTTCAACAGGATTTGTTGTAACTGGTGGTATTGTTTTCTTTGATACATCATCATTGACTGCTGGTGAAAGAGTTCATGTTGGCGTAACGGCTGGAACATTACAGGAAGCCGCACCTTCATATCCATATTTTGCTACAGATATTGGCTTATGTTTGGTTTCATCTGCATCAGGTGGTTGTGTCTATGTAGAAATAGAACATCATACCTTCGAAGTATTTAGGGTAACTGGTAATTCACACTTTGACGCTGATATTACTGTAGATGGCGATTTAACTGTTAACGGTACGCAGACTATTACTAATAGTAACAACATTGCCTTGTCTGGAGCTTTTAGCTACTTCAACTCTGGGGATACTATCGGTGAGGCTAATACTGTACACACTGGCACTGGTCTGGACGATGCTATCTTTACTGGCCACTACAACGGTACAAGCTCAAACAAGACCTTTAAAGTTAAGATTACAACCCTAAAGACTGGTAGTGACGAAGACTTCTTCCGTTGGTCCACAGATAACTTTGCAACTCAGTCAGCTGAGATTGAAATTACAGGCGAAGATCAGCTTCTTGAGGAAAACATAAACATCAAGTTTAACGCTACCTCTGGTCACACACTAAACGACATATGGTCTGGAACAGCTTCCCCAGTTAATGTAGATACTGGTATAGCATCTAATAGGAATACTGGTACATCAGGAGTTGGTTATACCCACGTAGGTGCTTACTTTGATGTATCTACTAACTACTGGACATTCTTTGATGAGTATGCTCCAGAACCTACAGGTACTATAGATACTGGTCACGCCTCATTTTCCTACGGGACTATAAAAGTAGATGCTGTAATAGGAAACCTAACAGGTAACGTCACAGGTACTGCATCTAATGCTTCTCAGTTACTTAATGCTAGAACTATCAGTCTTAGTGGAGATGTAACTGGATCAGTGTCGTTTAACGGAAGTGCAGACGCAGATATAACAGCAACAGTAGTAAATGATAGCCACACACATGACACCCGATATGTGCAAAAGGCTGGAGATACGATGACAGGTACACTTAATGCTACAACAGTAGACTTTGGTGACTGGACTATAACTGAAAGTGGAGGCTCTCTTTACTTTGCTTACAGTGGAACAAATAAATTCAAACTCGATAGTAGCGGAACATTGTCTGTGACTAATGACGTACAGACTGACCAAACCATAACATAAGCTAATAGTGAGTACACGAAGATGGCAGTAAAAATAAACGGCACTGAGGTAATTGACGACAGTAGAAACGTAGTAAACGTGGGCAATGTCGATGGCAGAGATGTATCTGTCGATGGGGCTAAACTAGATAACGTATCTGCTAATGCAGACGTTACTGCCACAGCTTTACCTACAGCATTAACAGGTTTATCTACTAGTGCATCTCCAGCGTCTAATGACCTTATTGTGTCGTATGATGTTACTGATAGCACTTGGAAAACAGCTACTGTTACAGCTACTGCTCTTCAAGGTCAGAAGGGACAGAAAGGCGAAGTTGGAGCTACTGGATCTCAAGGTATTCAAGGTAATACTGGAGCAACTGGTAGTGCTGGTTCTGCTGGAGCTAAAGGCCAGAAAGGTGAGGTCGGTGTAACTGGTAATACAGGATCGACTGGAGCTAAGGGTCAAAAGGGCGAAGTTGGAGTTACAGGTAATACTGGGTCAACAGGATCGGCTGGTCAAAAAGGACAGAAGGGCGAAGTGGGAGCTACGGGAGCTACAGGTAGTGCTGGATCTAACGGTTCTGCTGGAGCTAAAGGCCAAAAGGGTGAGGTTGGCGAACAAGGTATACAAGGTAATGCTGGTAATACAGGTTCAACTGGTTCCCAAGGTCAAAAAGGACAAAAGGGAGAAGTTGGTGCATCTGGAGGTACAGGCTCTACTGGACAAAAGGGACAGAAGGGTGAGGTTGGAGCTACAGGTTCTACAGGCTCAACTGGATCAACTGGTAGTACAGGTTCGCAAGGACAAAAGGGACAGAAGGGTGAAGTAGGTAATACTGGCTCAACTGGTTCAACTGGTTCTCAAGGTCAGAAAGGCCAAAAGGGAGAAGTAGGAGCGCAAGGTAATACTGGTAATACTGGTAGTACAGGCGGTACTGGTTCTACTGGACAAAAGGGACAAAAGGGGGAAACGGGTTCTACTGGCGGTACAGGATCTACAGGTTCAGCTGGTCAGAAAGGCCAAAAAGGACAAACTGGATCAACTGGCTCTCAGGGAGCTACAGGCTCTACAGGCTCTACTGGTGGTACTGGATCTACTGGACAAAAGGGTCAAAAGGGTGAAGTAGGGGCTACTGGCCCAGCAGGTAATCCATCAACATCTTATGGAACTGTTGGTTCTTATGCGTTATTAAAAAATACAAACAACCCTGCAAACTGGGGCGTAGGGAATACTGTCGCAGGGTCATCTCTTTATTACGCAAACACTTATCAGTCTGGCGGATCGAGTTGGGGCGGTGGTCAGGTTTCCCCAAGCGGAACTTGGCAAATAATGGGGCATATCGGTAGATACAATGGTACTGTAAATTACAGTGGAAATAGTACATCAATCTCTGTTTATGTAAGAATCTCTTGAATAAGATTAAAAAATAGGAGGCGGTTATGCCTGACCAAGTAATAATAACAGAAGTGCGTAATGCACAATCCCTAAACGCAGAGAATACTAGATTTGATGTAGAAATTAACCATCCACAATACAGTTGGATACCATACACATTAGACCCTGATGATGCAGATGTGGCTGTAAACAACATCGTATTACTTGAGCTTATTGGTTCAGATTATGAGGCTTATGTTTCGCCTACTCAAGCAGAGCTAGATGCAGAACTAGCGTCAAATCTAAGGGCGCAACGTGACCAAAAGTTGGTAGAAGAAGTAGACCCAATAGTAACTAATCCTCTACGTTGGGCTGAACTTACAGATGCTAAACAAGTAGAGTGGACACAGTATCGAACTGACTTACTTAACCTAACAGATCAAGCTGGTTTCCCTAACACAGTTACGTGGCCTACAAAGCCTAGCTGATGATAATATATCAAATCTCACTTCACGGTTCGGCATACGATGCAAGAGGTAAGACTTGGGAACAGATATACTCTGAGAGCCTCTGTAAGCCCCGTAGAGGCTGGTTAGACCCTATACACAATAGAACTCTACTAAAAGGTGAGTTTGGATGCTCAGTGAGCCATTTAAGGGTATGGGAGAAGGTTGCAAACAGTAACTCTAATGGTATTATACTGGAAGAGGATGCAGTATACGATAGTATAGATACTGATAAGGTAAATAGACTTCTTAATTCCCACGATAGTGTTTGGTTAGGTTACAGATGGAACGACATGGGATATTGGTATAACTGCCATGCTTATGCAATAACTCCTGATACAGCAAAACTGTTGATACAAGACTTTAAGGATAACATCATCCCAGTTGATGAGTGGGTTCCCATGAAGCTAAAAAATAAACACAACTATTTCTATGAAGAAGAGGTCGTTACTCAAATCCCAAGGTCAACCCGACCAAGTACCATAGAGGAAGAAGATAGTCCGATGATAGACTCTAGTAAGATTAATATAATAACAGTAGCTACAGACGAAACTAAAATGTGGCCTTTAGCACAGTCGTGTGACAGACATCAAATTAATCTAGTTAACCTTGGAAAAGGTGATAGCTGGAAGAGTGAGATGGAAGGATATGATGGCTTAAGAAAGATAGAGCTAGTAAAGAAGTTAGTTAAGGACTTAGCTAAAGATGAGATAGTTCTATTTGTAGATGGTTATGATACTTTTTTCACTGAAGGGTATGAAACAGTAATACAAAGGTTCTTAGACTTCGATGTAGATATATTGTTTGGTGCAGAACAAGAATGTTGGCCTATAACAAACGATCAGTCATATAAGAATAGATGGCCTGATATGCTTACTCCTTATAAGTATTTAAACAGTGGTTTATATATAGGGTATGCTGGGGCATTAAACGACTTTTTTGATTTACCTAGTACAGATGATAATGGTGACGATCAGTTATACTGTCAGTCAAGATACTTATCAAAGTACGAAGACTTCTTTTATACGGTAGCTCTAGACTATGAAGGTTATATATTTCAGAACCACGATACAACTATACGTAAAGTAAATAATCAACTTTGGAATGATAGAACTAATTGTTGTGGATGTATATATCATGGCAATGGAGGTAAGTCAGAGAAAGACTTCTTCTATAAACTAGCTAAAGAGTTTGGGTATGAGAAACTATCCTCTCCTATTACTAGGACAAGTAGAGATTTAGATTACAAAGAAGTAGCACAAGACTTGCTAGTTACAAAACTACTATCCGAAAGTGAGTGTAAGGACTTAATAACTAAGTCTGATGCTCTAGGTGGTTGGGGTAATCTAGAGGGAGACAAGTTTCCAGCACAAGAAATAAGACTTAAGAAGTTAGGTCTTTGGAAAGAGTATGAAGCTCTCTGGAGAGATAGACTATTTAAGATATGTGAGAAACATTGGAAGCCTGTAGAATATATGGGTCTACGTGATGCCTTTACTATGCGTTACTCTATGGATACTCAGAAGTCTTTAGGTCTTCATACAGACGCATCTCTCATAACTGGTAGCGTTAAATTAAACGACAACTATGAGGGTGCTACACTCTATTTCCCACGTCAGGACTTTACGAACCTAGATGTACCCGTCGGAAGTTGTATACTATTCCCTAGTCAAGTTACTCATGGTCATTATGTCGATGAGCTACAGTCTGGGGTTAAATATTCATTAACTATGTGGACATCTAGATACGTGGGTGACGAGAACTAGGAGAAATAAATGTTTGGTACTAGCCCTTTTGCATCCGCTACCTTTGCAGGTATGGGGAGCGAAGAATACGATTTAACAGCTAGTGCCATTACAACTGGTTCTTCAAGTGTACCTGTTGTTACAATGCAAGAAGACGAAACTCTTGGTGCGTTATTTGTAACTACAGGAAGTCCAGTATTAGGACAACCTAGTAAGAACTCAGGAAAAACACTTTCTACTGAAGACTTAGATACTAACAATCCTAACCTTGATACTGCACTACTACAAGAAGATGAGACATTTACTGCTACAACTATAAGTACAGGAAACCCAGTCTTAGGTACTGTCAATATCTTACTTAGATACGACCTTACAGCAACTTCAATTTCCACTGGTAGTCCAGACCTAAACACTACTTCTATAAATCAAGGTCAAACTCTAAACTCTAATAACTTAGATGCTGGTTCTGTAGTTGTTGACGACGTAACAATGTCAGAAGAAGAAACACTTTCTGCCATAAATATAATTACTGATACTCCAAATACTGACAGTGCAGATATTACAGAAGGTAATGTACTTTCTACTCCTAACTTAGATACAGGTAACACAGATCTACCTGCAATATCAATGTCAGAAGAAGAAACATTTTCTACTGGGGATATTAGTACAGGTAATCCTGATGTTAGTGTTGCTGTAGTAAATCAAGGTCAAACTCTTAATACTGGAGGTTTAGATACTGGTAATTTAAGTATACCTTCTGCTACTATGCAAGAAGAAGAGACGTTTGTTGCTAGACCTATAATTGTAGATACCCCAGAAACTCCTAGTGTTGCAATACTACAAGAACATATAATACAGGTAGCAAACTTAAATACTGCACCTCCTGTACTTGACCCTGTAGTAATAAATCAAGATCACATAATTTCTACTGGGGACATGAATACTGGTGATGTAAGTGTACCTGATATATCAATGTCAGAAGAAGAGACATTTTCTACTGGAGAGTTAGTATCTGGAGTACCAGATGTAGATGATGCTGTACTACAGTATTTTATAAATCTTTCGTCTCCTAACATTATAACAGGAACACCAGAAGTAGGCAGTACTGTTATAATAGGTGATCATTACTTCTTATTAGGTAATGTTATTACTGGCATCCCAGTCTTAGGTGAACCTTACTATAATCCAGCTTTAGCTAGAGTAGTTAACATAGGCAACCAACGTATAGGTAGTAGAACAGAAATAGCAAACAGTAACTCAGTTAGATTTGACTCAAACAATAAGGTTAAGATAGGCTAATGGCTTTTAGAATTAAAACGAATGATACTAGCCCTAAGTTGGCAGTAACCCTAGAAGACGCAAGTGGTAACGCAATAGACATCACAGGTAACAATGGTGTTAGGTTTCACATGAAAGCGTTTGGAGCAACAACACTTAAGGTAGATGCTCCTATGACAGTTACAAGTGCTTCTGGTGGTATAGTGCAATATCCTTGGGTAGCCTCAGATACTAACACTGCTGGTACTTACTATGGTGAAGTAGAGGTTACATATGCTGATAACACAGTAGAGACATTCCCTAACAATGGTTACTTTACTATTATTATTAAAGAGGACTTAGATTAATGGCTAAAGTAGGTGATAGAGTAAGCTGGTCTTCATCAGGTGGTACAGCAAGAGGTATCATAAGAAGCATACATCGTGACGGTGCAGTACCTAACATACCTGTAAAGATAACAGGCACTAAAGAGGAACCAGCGGCACGTATAGAGCTAGTTGATGATGAAGGCAAACCACGTAATCAGTTTGTTGGTCACAAGATGACTAGCTTAAATAAGTATGCTGAGGTTGTGGACAAAGCAGACAAGCCACTAAACAAACCTTTCAGACTACCAAAAGGGTCTAGTAAGAAGTTTGGTGTATACGTTAAGTCTGGTGACAAGACTGTCAAAGTTACATTCGGCGACCCTAACATGGAAATTCGTCGAGATGACCCGAAAGCTAGAGCTAACTTTAGAAGCCGACATTCATGTAGTACGGCTAAAGATAAAACCTCAGCAAGATATTGGTCTTGTAGAATGTGGAGTGGTAGCACAGTGGGAAGTATGACTAAAGATATTACAGGTCAAATATTAAAGACCGATGAAGAACAACGCATGGTCTATGGCTGGGCTTCTGTAGTAACCGAAAAAGGTGAACCAGTAGTCGATAGACAAGGTGATGTAATTAAACCTGACACGTTAGTAAGTGCTGTAAATAAGTTTATGGAGCATGTACGTGTAGGTAAAGAAATGCACAAGGGTGAGCAGATTGGGGCCGTTATCCATTCTATGCCTATCACTAAAGAGATTGGTGATTCCCTTGGCATCCAGAGTGACCGAGAAGGTTGGATAGTAGCGTTTAAAGTATATAGCGATGATGTCTGGGCTAAGGTAAAATCTGGTGAACTCGCCGCCTTTAGCATTGGTGGCAAAGCAACAAAGGAAGACTATAATGGCTAACCTTTTAACCATGCTTGAATTGGACGAATTGTCTTTGGTAGATCGTCCTGCCAATGCGGAGGCAATGGTATCTTTATTTAAGCGCGACAACTTCGACGGGGAAACTATGAACGAAGAATTAGAAACAACAGTAAAAATGTCCGATGAGATGTTAGGTAAACTAAAGCCTTACATGGACAAGGGTATGTCTGAAGAAGAAGCTAAGAAGGCTTATGACGAAGACATGAAGAAAGCAAAAGAAGCTGAAGTAGACAAAGCTAACGCTGAAGTCGAAACTCTTAAAGCAGAGAATGAGCGTTTACGTAAATCTCTAATTGAGAACGGCTACATAATCAAATCAGACGCTATCGAAAAGAAAGCTCCAGAAGAGTTCCTTGAGTACGAAGGCGACAAAATAAACAAAGCTGACATTCCAGCACCTATCTTAAAGGCGTTAGAAGAAGCTGAGTTTGCTAAAGCTGACTTAGAGCTAACAACTAAAGCGGAAGAAAACCTTCCTAACTTTGACGTAGCTACAGCAAAAGAATTAGTCAAATCATTTGAGACTAATGAAGAAGTTATGGGTGTACTAAAAGCCGCTGATAAAGCATTTGGTTCATCTATGGAAGAAGTAGGCAAGGCAGATGTTGACGGTGAGTTTACTACCGCTTCAGATAAACTTGATGCACTTGTAAAGTCTTATATGGACACTAACACAATGAAGAAGAGCGAATACGCTGTAGCATACTCTGCTGTCGCAAAGACCGATGAAGGTAAAGCTCTTATCACTAAATCCTATAAAGGGGAATAATCATGGCTGTAACGCAATCACGCGACAACCGCACTCTAATCGCTGGTGCTGATCTTAGCACCTCTCAATTCTTATTCGCAAAAATGGATGCCGCCGCTAAAGCTGTTTTAGCTGGAGACGGTGAAGGTACTATCGGTGTAATAGCTGTAGGTGCTGAAGCTGGAAATGCTTGCACAATAACTCACTCAGGTAAAGTCATGGTAAAATGTGGTGGAGCCGTAACTATAGCAGACGACGTGGCAATCGATGCCGCTGGTAAAGCTGTCAATGCGGCTTCTGGTGACATCATCGTTGGTCGTGCTTACGAAGCAGGTGTTGACGGTCAAATCATCGCAATCGAATTGATCCTAGCCGCTAACGCTCACGCTTAATTTAAGGAATATATATTATGCCATTATTAACACCATCCAGTGTACATCTGGATCAACCACTTACTAACTTGACTATCGCTTATGCACAAGCAGATACAAACTTCATTGCGGACAAAGTGTTCCCAATCGTCGGCGTACAGAAGCAGTCAGACAAGTATTACATCTATGACCGTGACAACATGAATCGTACAGGGGACGTTAAGAAATTAGCTCCACGTACAGAAGTGAACCGTATCGGTATGTCACTATCAACAAGCTCATATTTTGCAGACGTATTTGGTCTAGGTATGGACTTCGATCAACAAACACTAGCTAACGAAGATGCCGCTTTGGAAATTCGTTCTGCTGGAGCGCAAACACTTGCGACACGTTTGATGATCCACCGTGAAGAGCAATTCGCTTCAACTTTCTTCTCAACTAATGTTTGGGGAACAGAGTATGATGGCGTAGCTAACGGCGACAACAACTTAGACTCAGAGTTCACATACTGGTCAGACTACACAAACGCTACACCAATCGTAGACGTTACTAAAGCACGTCGAGCGATGCAACTTAAGTCTGGTGGATACAAGCCAAACACAATGGTTGTAGGTAAAGAAGTTCGTGACATCTTAATTAACCACCCAGACATCCTAGCACGTTTAAACGGCGGATCAACTGTAGCTAACCCTGCATTGATCACAGACGCTAAACTAGCTGAGATCTTTGAAGTGTCTAATTTCTATGTAATGGAAGCAGTCAAGAATGACTCAGCAGAAGGTATTGCAGAAAGCAACTCTTTCATCGGTGGTAAAACAGCTATGTTAGCACACGTTGCTCCTTCAGCTGGATTGATGACACCTATGGCTGGCGGTACATTTGCTTGGAACACTTTAGACGGTGTAAACAACTTAGGTATCACAGTTGAGTCATACTCAGACGATGCTCTCAAGCGTCAACAGGTTGCAGAACACATCCAAGTTAAAATGTCTTACGACATGAAAGTCACTGGTGCTGACTTAGGTGTATTCTTTAACACAGCTATAGCATAAAACTATACAAATCATTTGGTGAGGGCTTAAGTGTCCTCACCTCTTTTATTAAGGAGAACCCGATATGATACCATTTCAGTTTGATAGACCCGTATTTATAAAACAAGAATTTAATGGTGGAGGAAGAGATTGGAAGAGATCAGAACATTACCCTTGGAAAGAGTTATCTCTCTCTAGTGACGTTGTTCAGACCTTATACAACAATAACTTTCTGCATCATAACTCTGACCTAGAGGTTAAAGCTAAGGTTGGAGACGGACTAGAAGTACTTGATGTCGCATCACTAGGTGTACTGGTAGATACGATCAATGCTAAAGTAAAAGCTAAGACTAATTCCCACGCAGAGTTTACTCGTAAGAAGTGTAAGAAGTCTAAGATACTAGAGAAGCAACGCGGTTTACTCCGTAGTTGGCGTAGAAATTATGGAGAGTTGGAGAACGACTAATGGCTTGGAGCTACGACGAAGGAAATCTAAATATAACTGATGCACTAGGTAGACTAAACTCTACTAGGTTGTTAATCGGCGATACAGATCTAAATGATAAACAAGTACAAGATGAAGAAGTTTCATTCGCCTTAGCTCAAGCTAACAACAACGTATATAAAGCTGGTGGGTGGTTATGTAGAGCTATAGCGGCTAAGTACTCTCGGTCTGTTGATTTAGAGATCAGCGGTGCGTTAAAAGAAGCCTCATCACAACTACAAGCTCACTACACTAAGTTAGCAGATACACTAGAGTATCAAGGAACTAAACTAGGTGGTAGCTTAGGTATTTCCGCTGGAGGTATTTCTGTTTCCACTGTGGAGGGTGTAAGAGCAAATACTAATCGAGTTAGACCAGAGTTCAACAAGGATCAATTTAAGATAGACGCAGAAACTACTGATTACGAATAGGGATGTCACATGCAAGCGTACAATTTACTTAAACTGGTACAACGTCATGGTAGTACTTTAATACTGAAGAAGACTACTGCTGGTTCTTACAATGCTAGTACTAGTGAATATTCTAGTACAGTTAAAGAATATGAAATAACTGCCTATATGTATAATGTACAAGAGGGCGTTCTACTAAACGACATAACTCGTGGTACTCGCAGTTGTGTAATACCTGCTCTTGGCTTACCTGCAATACCTACAGATAAAGATATTATATCTGGTAGAGGTGACGATGTATCTATCGTTAGGGTTAGAACTATCTATTCATCTGGAGTAGCAGTTTGTTACGTATGTGAGGTAACTGAATAATGGAACTACTAGTAAGGAAAAGTTTATACCAGAAGTTAGCTAAACTGGATAATACTATTATGAACACCACAGAAGATGTATTGTATAATGTAGCCTTTGATATAGTTAAGTTCACTCTGTCTTCCACAAATAAGAATACTGGCAATCTAGGTGCTGTAGATTCTGGGTCTTACTTAGAATCCTTTTCTATAATGTCTAGCAGAGCAGGTAAAATAAGATCTGTGTCTTCTAAAGGTAGACCTAGAGGCGTAAGCCCAAAAGCAGTAGGATCTAAAGTTTTATCAACTCTAAGTAGAGACGTAGCAAGAGTTATGGTATCTATAGAATCTACTCAAGGTAATCGTGGACCTAAAGTTACAGTGATGAATGGCTCTAGGTATGCTAGGGATGTTGAATACAAGTACGGATACCGTATCTTTAGTAAGTTAAGGAAAATATATGGCTAATATACACAAAGAGATTAGGTCTATCCTAGAAGTACAGTTAGCTAATATATCTAACGTACCTCAAATAGCTTACGAGAACGTTCCTTATGTACCTACAACTGGCACTAGCTATATAAAGGTAGATTACCTGCCCACTTCACGTAGGCCAGCCGTAAGGGGCTTAAATCCTCAGCAGAGATATGATGGCATCTTTGCTATAAATTGTTATGCACCAGAAGGTAATGGACCATCTGCCGCTGAAACTATAGCAGAGAACGTAATGACTGCGTTTGAAGCTACCTCATCTTTTACAACAAACAACGTAACAGTATCTATAGATTACGCTGAAGCAGATCAGGCTTTAGTTGATAGTCCTTGGTTCTTAGTACCTGTCAATATAGGTTGGTACGCTTACAAATAATTCTATAGGAGAATATAATATGGCCTTTGCACAGGGTTCACGTTCCAGTCTGTCGTACATTACTGAAACAACTTTCGGTACGACACCTGCTGGTAACTTCCAAAACTTACCTTTCACTTCCCATTCACTTAACATGACTAAAGATCGTGTTGAAGGTACTGACATTCAAGCTGACCGTATGTCTAGAGTAGACCGTCACGGCAACCGTCAAGTAGCTGGAGACATTGTAGGAGATCTTCGAGATGGAGACTTCGACGAACTACTAGAGTCTGCTATGTTAAGTGCATGGTCTACAAACGTACTTAAAATTGGTACAACACCAAAGTATTTTTCCATCGAGGACTATGCCGCTGACATCGACCAAGCTAGATTGTTTACAGGTTGTTCAGTCAACTCACTAGCTGTATCGTTAGCACCTAATGCTATGGTAACAGGTACATTTGGTTTAGTCGGTAAGAGCATGACTATGAGTGCTTCAGAAAAGACACAAGATGCCGCTTCTGGAGCTTCCCCATTTGACTCTTACTCAGGTGACTTAGAGATAGGTGGATCAGCATCAGCTATAGTTACAGCTATGGACTTCACATTAACTAACAGCTTTGCTCCTACATTTGTTGTTGGTGACGATAGCGCACCTGCATTAGAAGTAGGTAACGCTGTAGTAGAAGGTACTCTTTCAGCTTACTTTGAGGATGCCTCACTAATCAATAGATTTGTCAATGAAACAGAAACACCTCTTAAGGTTACTGTAGGTGACAATGCTGGCACACCAAACACTATGGAGTTCTTCTTCCCTAGATGTAAAATAAATAGTGCTGATGTAGGCGTAGATGGTCCT
>Ga0233398_1000628_pt1 | contig 16912 bp, 19 predicted proteins | sample 38DmetaG_FD_182697 | JGI IMG/M metagenome (GOLD analysis project Ga0233398, IMG submission 182697) | Seawater microbial communities from Monterey Bay, California, United States - 38D | ecosystem: Environmental > Aquatic > Marine > Coastal | place: USA: California | collected 2016-10-02
AATTTCATTTAACTTTAATAGGAGGAGGTTCTGAAAAAAAAAAATACGAGGATTTTATTACGAAAGAGGCTGTCAGTAATAACTTTACCTTAATTGATTGGATTAAACAAGAAAACATGGTTAATTTAATAAATCAATCCGATATTTATATTCAGAGTTCAGTTAGTGAAGGAATGCCCCGAACAATATTAGAAGCTATGGCATTAAAACTACCAATAATATCTACAGATGTTGGCTCTATTGAAGGAATTTTAATAAATGATTATAATTCGATTCTAATCGAACCAAATTTAAACAAGTTAGAAAATGCAATACATAAGATATCAAATAATAAGGAATTTAGATTTCGTATTGCTAATCAAGCGCATAAAGATGTCTCTGAAAAATATGAATGGGTAACTGTATTTGATAAATATCGTAATGAAATAAAAAACATGAAATATGGTTCATAATAAAATAGATCAAATAAAAATACTAAGACTATACTTACTATTGCCTCCAAACAAAGGTGGTATGGAAAAACACATAAAATTTCTTTCAGAAATTCAATCTAAAGAAAATTTAGTTGATGTTTATTTTAATAATGGTAAAAAAATAAATATTAATGATGTGGAGGTTTTACCTAAATTAAAATTATTTAAAATAAAACCTAAATTTATTGGAATCTTTATATTTCATTTTGCAGTATTATTTAAGTTATTAAAAAATAAAAAGAAATATGATGTTATCCATGTTCACGGAGATTGGAGCGCTCTTATATTAATTTCTTTAATCAAGATTTTAACAAAGTCAAAAGTAGTTGTTTTATCAATTCATGATCAATTGACAAGTAGTTTTAAAAAGAAAGTATTAAGTTTTCTAATAAAGCAAGTTGATTTAATTTTTACATCTGGTGCCGATACTGCAAATTATTTAGAACCTCATAAACCAAATGCTGTTTTTTTTCAACCCAGTGGTATTAGTGCTGTTTTTGTAGACACACCATCTAATAAAGTATTTTCAAATAATGTTATAACTATAGCAAACTTGGTACCTAAAAAAAATATTGATTTAGTTATTGAAATCGCTAAAATTTGTCCAGATTATAATTTTAAAATTGTAGGTAAAGGTCCCGAAAAACAGAGTCTAGAGATCAAGATGCAAAACATAGATAATGTAAGCCTTATAGGTTTTAAGACTACTGAGGAAATAATTAAATTGATGGATAACAGTTTTGCCTTTTTACTTACTTCATTTTTTGAAGGTACACCCACCTCTGTTTTAGAAGCTTGTTCAAGAGGACTTCCTATTCTTACTTCTAATGTTGGCGGACTAAAATCCATTATTAAAGACAATGAAAACGGTTATGTAATTGATAATTATGACCCGTATTATTTTAAAAGTGCATTAGATAAAATATATAATACTCCAGACTTGCTAGAGCTAATGATGACAAATAATAGCCTTTTAGGTGAAAAATTTGTTTGGGATAATGTGGCAAGAAATATTACAGATCAAACTAAAAAGAATCTAAAATATAAGTTATAATGTTAAATATAGGAATAGTAGGGAAAGGTTATTTTGGATCCAAAATATATAATACTTTAAAAGATAAATACAATATTGTTTTTTGTACAGGAAAAGAATTTGATGTTTCATTTGACATTGATTGGGTAATTGTTGCCACAACGACATCTACACATTATGAAATATGTAAAACATTTTTAGAAAAAGGTGTAAATGTTTTTGTTGAAAAACCAATAACGAGTTCTTATAAAAAAGCAAAAAAGTTAATTGATTTGGCTAATTCTAATGATGTTAAACTTTATATAGATGATATTTTCTTATTCCATCCTACGTTTAAACTTATTAAAGAGCAAGATTATAAAAACATTGAGTTTTCATGGAATAAATTAGGGTCTTTTAAGGATAGTATATACAATAATTTAGCATATCATGATATATACATGGCTTTAAGTTTCGGTGTAGATTTGTCTCAAGATGCATCTTTTACAGAAAATCAAGTCAATAAAAAGCGTTTTAACATCGGTAACGCAACCTTTAATTATAATCGATTATCTAATGATAAATCTAAATATGTTCTATTAGATGGGCATAAAATTGAGTTTAAAACTTCGGTTAATTTACTTGAAATTATGTTTGATTGTGTTTTTAATGAGAATGCTAGCTTTAAAAAAAATAACAGACTAGCCTTAAAAACAATAAGTATTTTAGGTCGTTTAGAAAAAAATAAACCTAAAGTTGCTGTTGTAGGTGCAGGTATCTTTGGTATTACAGCAGCATTAAAATTGCAAGATGATTACGATGTGTATTTATTTGAAAAAAATGAAGATATTATTCAAAATGCAAGTGCAATAAATCAATACAGACTTCATAGGGGGTATCATTATCCAAGAAGTATAGAAACTGCAATGTCTTCAAAACAAGGTGAAAAATCTTTTTTAAAAGAATACGATTGCCAAATAAAAGACACTGAGCAATATTATGCAATAGCTTATAGTTCAAAAGTAAGTACAAAACAATATGAGACTTTTTTAGAAAAAGTTGAATTAGAATATGATAAAATACAATCTGATCTTGTAACTGGTAATGTTCAAGGGTTATACAAAGTAAATGAGAGACTCTTTGATCCACACAAACTTTATAGGATTTGTAGAGCAAAATTAGATAAAAGTGCCGTTAAACTTCATTTTTCTGAAGAGTTTGATAAAAATATGATAGATAATTTTGATTATGTAATTAATGCCACATACAGTAATTTGAATGCTTTATCGGATAAAAAAAAAATATATCAATTTGAGCTGTGTGAAAAGCCCATTATCAAGTTACCCAAAAAGTTTCATAAAAAAGGAATTATAGTTATGGATGGCCCTTTTACCTGTATCGATCCTTATTCTGATACAGATTATCATGTAATTGGTAATGTAGTTCATGCCATTCATCATACTAATGTTGGTGAATTTCCAGAAATACCAGCGGATTACAATAAATTACTTAATAAGGGAGTAATCAAAAATCCTGAAATTACAAAATGGGATAAGTTTTTAGAAACAGCTAATACATTTTTTAATGAGATAAATGGTTTAGAGCATATTGGTTCTATGTTTACAATAAGATGTGTTTTACCTAATCGTGATTTTGATGATGCAAGGCCAACCCTTATCGAAAAACAAAATGATAAAGTTTTTAGTATTTTCTCTGGAAAAATTACCACGGCTGTAGATTGTAGTGAAGAATTGATTTCTGTTTTAAATTCAAATTAAAATGAAAAAAATAAATGTCTTACAGTTAATTACAGGATTAGGTATGGGGGGAGCAGAAAAAGTAGTTCTTGATTTATCTAGCTTTATTAATAAGGAAAAATTTGATTCCTCTGTTGTATCCTTAAATGATCGTATTGAGTTACTCGATAGTTTTAAAATTAAAAATATAAAGACAAAAGTATTATTTGGTAAAAATAATTTATATGATTTATTCAGACTTTTTTTTAAAGTCAATAGCTATGTAAAAGATAATTCAATTCAAATTATTCATGCTCATATGACTCATTCTCTTATAATAGCCTCTTTTGTTAAACTTCTTATGCCAAGTTTGAAAATTGTCTATACATCACATAATTTAAATATAGGTTCCAAGTATAGAGAATATATAGTTTGGTTACTCAGACCACTAAGAAATTTAGACATTGTATTTTCTGAGGATATTTTAAAATTCTTTTATAAGAAAAAACATTTAGTTATTCCTAACGGAATAAATATTGAGAGATATAATTTAGATGTTGATAAAGCTAAAGTTTTCACAATTACTTCAATTGGAAGATTAGAGTATGTTAAAAACCATACTTTTTTAATTGATTTAGCTAACCAGCTTAAGGACTCTATAGATTTTAAAATACAAATTGTTGGAGCAGGTGAGCTTGAAGATCAGCTGAAGAAAAAAACATCAGATTTAAACTTAGATAAATATGTTAAATTTTTAGGTTTAAGAGATGATATACCTGAGATTCTAAATTCTTCTCATTGTTTTGCTTTACCATCATATTGGGAAGGTTTGCCAATAGTTCTTCTTGAAGCTGCTGCTTCAAAATTACCGATAATCTCAACACCTGTTGGGAGTATTCCTAGTTTAATAAATTATAATTCAGGAATTTTATGTGAGTTAGAAGAATTTGCGGAAAATATTATAGCAATAAAGAAAAATTATGAAAGTGCAATTATTCGTGCAGAATTACTATTTGAGAACGTAAATAAAAATTACTCTATTTCTGAAATTGTGCAACAGCATGAACAAGTTTACGAAAATTTATTTAATGAAAAATAAAATTAAAATTTTAAGAATTTTAAACAGATTCAATGTAGGTGGACCTATCTATAACGCTACCTATTTAACAAAATATTTAAATGCTGATAAATATGATACTTTATTAATTGGTGGGAAACCCGAAAAACACGAACAATCTGCAGATTATGTATTAAACGATTTAAAAGTGCCTTTCAGGCAATTGAAATTTATGAGAAGAGCAATTTCTCCTCTTTTTGATTTAATTTCATTAATTCAAATTGTTTTTATTATTTACAAATATCAACCGAATATAATTCATACGCATGCAGCTAAATCTGGACTCTTAGGACGTTTAGCCTCATTATTTTATTACAAAAAAGTCAAGGTTATTCATACTTACCATGGAAATGTTTTTGAAGGTTATTTCTCAGGGTTTAAAAATAAAATGATTTTAATTATTGAAAGGTTTTTGGCAAAACACTCAACCAAAATTATAGCTATTTCAAAACTTCAAAGCAATGATTTAATTTTGAAGTATAAAATATGTGAAAAAGAAAAAGTTAAAATAGTACCTCTAGGTTTTGATCTAAGTAGATTTACAAAAAACATAAAATTTAAAAGGGAAAAATCTAGGAATGAATTTAATGTTTCTGATGAAGTAATTTTAATAACAATAATAGGTAGAATTGTACCTATTAAAAATCATAAATTATTCTTAGATGTAATTAAATATTGTATTAATAAATCAGGTAAAAAAATTAAGGCTTTAATTGTTGGTGATGGGAGTGAAACGGGTGAGATTATTGAATATGCTAATAAATTAGATTTGTCGTATTCATATAAGGATTTAGATAAAAGATGTGATGTTTTATTCACTTCTTGGCGTTCAGATATAGATAGTATTTTAGCGGCAAGTGATATTGTGTGTCTTACATCTTTGAATGAAGGTACGCCAGTAAGTATTATTGAGTCAATGGCCTCAGAAACTGCTTCGATTTCAACCGATGTTGGAGGTGTTTCAGATATTATAGAAAATAATTTTAGTGGTATTGTTTGCTCAAAGGAAGTTAAAGATTATGGTGAGAACTTGTTAAAAATAATCGAAGATGATGATCTGAGACTTAAATTAGCTAAGAATGGAAAAAGTATAAGTCTTGAAAATTATAATTATGATAGATTAGTTTCTAACACTGAATCTATTTATCAAAATATTATTAAAAAAAATGAAAAATAAAACTATTTTACTTGGTCTAAACGAACTTAATTTTGATTATATAAAATTTTATATAAATCAAGGGCTTTTACCCAATTTTAAAAAAATATTTGAAATTCAAAAGTCAATTGAAACTGTTTCGGAAAATGAGTATAGACTTTTAGAGCCTTGGGTGCAATGGGTAACTATACATTCTGGAAAAAGTTACAAAGAACATAATATTTTTCGTTTAGGAGACATTGTTAATAACCCGAAACTTTCTCAAATATTTGAGGAGTTGGAAGCCGAAGGCCTTTCAGTTGGTGCAGTTTCTCCTTTTAACGCAGAGAATCGTTTAAAAAATCCTTCTTTTTTTGTTCCTGATCCATGGACTAAAACAAATCCATCAGGAAATTGGATAGTAAAAGCATTATATAAAGCTGTTCATCAATCAGTAAATGATAATGCTAAATCAAAATTAAATTTGAAATCAATAATTTCATTAGGTCTTGGACTTTTATTGTATGTTCCCATCTCAAGATGGTTTCATTATGTAAAAACAGTTTCCAAAGCAAAAAATCCAGGAGCTAAGGCAGTTGTTCTAGATAGTTTATTAGCAGATGTTCATCTGACGCTATGGAAAAAATATAAACCTGATTTTTCAAATTTATTTTTAAATTCAGGTGCTCATATACAGCATCATTATTTATTTAATTCAAAAGCATATCAAGGAAATTTAAAAAACCCAGATTGGTATTGCCCAGATGGTTTTGATCCATTAATTCAAATTCTTTCAGAATATGATTATCAGTTAGGTAAACTATTGAAGTTGAACAATGTTAAATTAATCATTGCTACTGGTCTGCATCAACAACCTCACAAACATTTAACTTTTTACTGGCGTCTTAAAGAACATGTTAAGTTTGCAGAGATGATTGGTATTAAAAATTTCTCAGAAATCTTACCAAGAATGTCTAGAGATTTTTTAGTAAAATTTAAGAATGAAACGGATGCCTTAAATACTGAAAATTTATTAAATAGTTTTTATGCTTTTAAAGATGATATTAAAATATTTGAGGTTGATAATAGAGGTACAAGTCTATTTGTGGAGTTATTATATCCAAATGATATTGAGGATAATGATTCAATCTACTCAAAAGAATCAAATTTAAAATTAGAAAAATTTAAATCTTACTTAGCATTTGTGGCTATAAAAAACGGTGAACATAACGGGATAGGTTATGTTACTTCTAACTTTGATTTAAAACAAGAAGAAAAAATTGAATTAACAAGTTTGAAATCAATAATAAAGAAGGTAGCTTTATCTGAAAATTAAAAAACATGCCATTCGACCCAAAATCAGCAAAGAAAGCAGGGAAAAAATCCAAAAGAGGACCTGCTAAAAAAGAAGGACCTTCCATTAAGGAAAAGATGGAGATGCTTTATGAAAAAGTGTTGGATGATCTGCTTATAAACCAAGAAAAACTTACCAAAACAGAACGAGTAAAACTCTTTGTGACTCTTTCTAATTATATTTTCCCAAAAACAAAATCTGTTCGAGATCAATTTACTATTAAACAATTAAAAGAAATTGAGAAGCAAGGTTTTATGGATAGAGACCCTGATCCTACCAAATAATATTTTAAAAGTGAATTATAAAGAAACCCTTTATTTTATTGCCAAATGTTTGACTATTTCTTTGGAAGAAAAAAACAGGCATGTAATAGAAAAAAAATACAATCAGGTAATATAGATTGGGATACTGTTGTAAAAGTAAGTACAGACCATCTCGTATTCTCGGCATTGTATGGTAATTTAAAGCGAGTCGATTTCTTACAATATTTACCTCAGGAGTTGTTGAGCTATATGGTGAATATTACTGATATAAACCGGGAGCGTAATAAAAAAATAATTACTCAGGCAGAAGATTTAAACAGCGTATTACTGGCAAACAACAAAAATACGACACAAACGTATTAAGATTTATCTATTTATTAAAAATAGATTGAACATTATTTATAAGTCCATAATGTACAAAGAGTATCGTGTTTGGTTATTTAAAAGAGTGACTGATAAAAACTGGTACAAAGAAAAAATAATTCAGTTAGGAATAAAAAAATAACATTACCAAATAACTCCCGCCTGCTGCATAAATAAATCTGCCAATGCATCTTTATTTTGATGCGTTCCAATGTAACTCAGAAAAGTACTCTCTTTAGAATGACCCGTTATATTCATAAGTAATGGCGTTTCAATTTTACCATAATAATTAGAAGCAAAAGAACGCCTCATAATATGTGAGGTCACAAATTCATACTTTGGCGCATTTACAACTTCCTTCCTTCGAGTCTTTGGGTTGTTCTTAAACCCAAACACCAAATCTTCTATTCCCGCCATTTTACAAAGTCTTTTAATCTGTTTATTAAAGATCATTTGTGAAACTCTTCTTGGAAACTCATTCTCTAATAGTTTAATAACTAGTGGATCTGCAACACCAACAGTTACCGACTTCTTTGTTTTCTGCTGCAAGATATCTATATACAATCCAGTGGGTGCTTTTCTAAGATTACTAGGGGTTAATTTCAATAGATCAGACACTCGCTGTCCAATACACAAACCAATTAACAGCCATTTATAACTATCTGTATATTCTCCAGGAATATGCTGTAATTTCTTTAATGCTTTTATTTCTGATGGATTTAAAACATGCAAAATTCGATCGGAACTTTTCTGCTTAAAAGATTCAATATAATTGGAATAGGGGTGCACTTCCAAGCCACTTTTCTCAGCATCTCTCAAAATAATTTTTAATAATTTTAAGAGTTGGCCGCAGTAATTATCGCTATACTGCTGTTCAGTTTTCAGAAAACGTGTAAAAGATTCTGCGGTATATTTATCTATAGAGTTCAAATACAATTTCTCTGACTTCTCAAATTCATAGGCTTTTACAATCCGAAACAAAGATTTATACGTCCGAATGGTATTATGTGCCAAACCCACTGTTCCATATCCTTGAACTCTTTTTGTGGCTGAATTGGAAATAAAATGATCTAAATAGTCTAAAAATAAGACGGATTTTTCTACATTTAGGGGTGTATTTGAGCTCTTTATTTGTGGTTTTTTATAGAAATTAACGTGCATATAACGTATGTTGTTTTAATTATTTAACATGAATATAACTTGTATATATTTATAATTTAACAAAATATGAGCTAAATTATAACAAGTTACACTACTTAAATATACGTTATTTATTTAAAATATAAAAGTTAAATATCACATTATAAAGGTGTTATATTGATTTATTTTTGAAAAGACTACGGACTGTAGTCTCAATTATTTTATAACTAACTGATATTTAGTAATTAAATTTTTAAAAATCCTTAAATTGCCATGAAACGGCCATGAGATTTTGAAATTTACAAGTTTTTTTACGGGTTTAGAACAACTACCTACTCTCATTCCCCAACGTCCTCAAACGTTCCATAAACACATCTGCAACAGCGTCTTTATTCGGGTTCTCCCCAATATAACTTAAAAAGGTACTTTCTCTTGAGTGTCCTGTGATCTCCATTAAAATAGGAGTTTCAATCTTTCCAAAATAATTTGTTGCAAAAGACCTTCTCATCGTGTGTGATGTGATCAATTCATATTTTGGATACATCCCAAATGCTACCCTTTTTGTTACTGAACTCATTTTATTTCCTTTGATGACTTGATCAATGCCAGCCAATCGACACAACTCTTTAATTTTTTTATTAAAAACCGATGCATTGGTTTTTTGAGGAAAATCTCTTCTTAGAAATTCCAGGACTGTAGGATCAATAATACCCACAGTGATTGACTTTTTTGTTTTTATTTGAATAAGATCCAAATACATTCCTCCACTAGGCGCTTGTCTTAAATTTTGAGGGGTTATTTTTAGTACATCTGAGATTCTCTGTCCAATATTTAAGCCCAATAAAAACCATTTTCTAATATTTTCCAATTCACATGGAAGGTCTACTAATTCTTTTAGTTTATTTATTTCATTTTGATTGAGCGTCACAATAATCCTGTCAATTTTTCTTTGACGATAACTTTCTATATGGTTACAATAATTATGAATTTGTTCGCCACCCCTTTCTGCCTCTTTACAAATTGATTTTAGTAGTTTCAATAATTGACCTTGATAATTCACAGAGTATTTTTGAAGCTGTATCATCCAATGGATAAACTGTTGCAGAATGTCTTTGTTCAATTCAGTTAAATGAACCGTTCCCCCTATATGATTTTCGAACTCATCCCAAATTCTCCTTAGTGATTTATAACTTCTAACAGAGTTGTCGGAGAGACCAATATTCCCAGATCCCTTCACTTTTTTGTAGGGTGAATTTCGTATGAAATAATCGATTTGAAATAAGACACTATTTGAATTCATTACAATTCTATTTGTATAAATTTTGCTACCACCGGTAGTAAACATCAATACTAAATGTTGGTTTTTATTGATTATTAATTATTGTTGTAGGAAAGCACCACCTTTAATTCTTCATTGGTTAAAAATGGAATAACAGGTCCCCAAACTCCATGTTTTCTATATCCAACTTCTCTTACAATTTTACTGGGTATAATTAACCCTTGGTAAGTGAATTCATCTGAAATTTCAGCAAAAGTATAGTCAATATGAGTATGGTTCTTATTTATGTTCCAAGCGTGATATACTTGATGTAGTGTTTTTTTGTTTGTAGCTAACCCTTCAACATACAGGTGATCATCACTTAATCGATTAGATGAGTTGCCGTAGCAGTTCCCAAATTTTATTTTTCTTCGGTCAACCTTGCAGGTATTGATTTCTATTTCATTGAGGTTAATTGGATTGATTAGGTTGAAATAAAAACAGGTCAAGGAATTAATTCCTAAAATTTCATCTTCAACACCTCTGTTAAATCCACTAATTATTTCACTTTTAATATGTTTCAAATTCTCCATTATCTTGTTTATTATTAATATTTATTCAAAATCTCATTTATAATGATTTCATCATCAGTAGAAATTATGTATCTAATACGCTGTAGTTTCTTAATTTTTTCTTCCCAATCGTGATCTAAAAGTGATTTTGGTTTAGGCTTGTATCCAAATTCCTGCTCGTAACGTTCTTCGTATTCTTTTTCAAACTTTTCTTCGAGATCACTTTTTATTGATTTGATCAATTCTGCATCCCTCGATGCTTGCTCTTGTCTTAAGATTAATTCTTTCTCTTGATCCAATTCAAGACGTCTATTGTATTTTCTATCTCTTGACTCTTTGGTTTCAATTGCGGTTTGATAGACAGGTAAAATTCCTTTTCCTGATTCTAAAAGGTCAAATAATTTTAGTTTGGAACCCTCTGAAGTCTCATCGACCTCATGTATTTTAAGCAACCGTTTAAGAGAGGAAACTGAAAGATTGAAATGTAGAACAGTTCTTGCCAGATCGTATCGATCTTTTGCTACTTCATCAAAATTATCGATATCGTTTTTGATTGGTGATTCTGTTCGTTTTTTGCCTTGTGAATTTCCAATCCGATCCAAAATGTAACTGGCTGCTACAGCAACTTCTTTATAAGATCTTTTAATTGTAGTATTTCGGATTATTGAATCCAGAAAAATGTCAGATTCAATAGGTGATGTTTCAATGACTGGAACTGATATAATACCGATATCACATGCAGCTCTATAGCGAGAATACCCGTGAATGACGAACATTTTTTTATGTTCTTTTACAATTCTTATCGGCTCCAAAACTCCAAATTCCTTTATTGAAGGAATAAGTTTTTTGTAAGCCTCTTCATTTTTTATCCCATTTTTTTCTAAAATGGGATGTATTGATAATGAGCTAATTTTTTTATGCTCTATTTTATAGTTCATAGTTAAACTAATTAACTATATCGAGTCGATCAAATCGACAAGTTTATTTTCCCCAAAAGGGAACATTAAAAACATAAAGAAAAAAAAAATAAGAATCAAGGGGGGGTGAACTTTAGGTCTCACGACCTGAAGTTATAAAGGGTTGACTATGCCGAAATATTTCTATATATTTTAGGTAAGTGTGATTATCGTTGGTGGATGATAATTATAATACACATAAAGCATGTTGATCCTCCTTAAAGTAGATGCCACCACATCGAAATTCGGGGGATTATTATTTTAATGTTCAGCTACTTTGAGAAAGGAATTACTAATTTAATCCCCAGTAAAACTATTGATTTAGGACAATTGGTTAAATTAATTAAAACCAACCCTAAACAATCTCTGGTAAATGAGATAAGGGAACTAAGATTAAAGGGAGACCAGACCTACAAGAAAAAGAAAACATTTCTAAACTACATTACTCCCAACTGCAGTGTTAAAAAGCGTAGTCTAAAAGAACAGGAGGATTATACTAAAAATTTTATTGCATCATCTTCTTATGTATATTTTGATTTCGATGATGTAGTTAATGCAAAAGAATATAAAGAATACTTTATTTCTAAATATGGTCATCTTGTCTCTTTAGTATGTCTGTCAAGTGGTGCTGGTGGTATATCTGTTTTGTTCAAAATAACAAATATTATTGATAACAATAACTTCTATGATATATGGGAGATTATAAAAACTACATATCTTAAAGAAGAGCAGGTTGATATAAAATGTAAGAATATTGGCAGGGCAATGTATCTGCCACACGACACTGAACCATTCGTTAATTATGAGAATGAAATTACAGTTGATATTCCTTTAAATAAAGAAAAAAACACTTCTAAAAAACAGCTCAATCAATCTATATTGAATAAAAAATATAATAATACATTGATTGAGCCACTTTCCAATATTGAATTCGAAGAATTTATGGATAAAATTGTAACAAAAACACCTGTAGTGGTTAATAATCCAATTGTTGAATTATTTGCATCAGAAAAAATGGATGTTACTTTTCCTCGCGAGATAAGAGATACCAAAAAACATAGTATCTATACAATTATAATACATAAACTTGTTTTCTTAAATCCACAGTTAACGGCAAGTTATTTGTTTTCTTACCTTAATTTCATTAATAATTATTTTGGAAAACCACCAATGGAATTTAAGAAACTCCTAGATCTATTTACTTTCGTTTACTCCAGTATTAAAAATGATGAAAACTATGAATTTAAGAATAAAAAGTACAAGTACGTGCATTTCAATAGTAACTCAAAATTAACAGGCGGAGAAAAAAGAAATTTAGCAAGTAAAATAAATGGAAAAAGAAGAAGTAATACATCAATCGAAAAGATAATTACTGCAAAAGAAGAGTTAAAATCTCAAGGGTTAAAAATCACTCAGAAAGCACTCGCAGAAAAAACAGGGTTATCTATTAGCACGATTAAAAGACATATAAATTCTGAACCTGTGGATCTAGAAAAATTGGTTATTGATGTTAATGAACTTTATACAGATGAAGATCCTATAGTAGATGGTGATGATGTTTTTCTCTCAAATAGACATAATGTTTCAACTGACAATATTTTCCACCCTGAGTGTCCCAAGTGGGTTTATAATTATTATGAAAAAAGAGATTATTTAAATGACTTATAGAAGAAACTCAACTGATTTAAAGATAGATAATTACATTGTAATATGATTTTGCTGTGGCTGACTCACTAAAAAAATCATCAACTGTCTGACATATTTTATTTTCTATGATATTTATAGAGAAACACAGTTATGAAAGAGAAAAAGTCAAAAAGAGTAATAGTTCGAATAACCGAAAGTCAATTCAATAACTTGATGGAGTGTGTTATAGATGAACAAATAAAAATTTCAGATATTCTAAGAGAATCTATAGTAGAGAAAGTTCAAAAACTAAAGAAAGATGATAAAAGGAAAAAATAATTTAAACTATGAGTATTATAACCAATACCTAATTAATTGTGGGTCTAATAATCCACCTAATATGGAGTTACTAAATGATTTTTTTAATGAAAAATTAAATATTCTACCTGAACAAGAAATAGAACCATCCCGTGTAGTTTTACTAGATAAATTGATAGTTTTTTGTCGTAATAAATTTGACAGTTAAATGACACAAAGCACCCACAGGAATAATTACTAATTCTCGATTGTAAATGCTGAATACGTGATTTTGAATAACGTAGTAAATTAAATCTAATTGGCACTATTGGTTGGGGTATTGAACTATTTGTCAAATAAGAACCATTTTTAATTGTTTTTCAAATAGACTTTTGTGAGAGTTTCACCCATAGTGTTACATAGAATTTCCTGTGGGTGTTGCGCCAATGAGAATTGTTCCAATTGATCATGGTAGAGTTTTGATTTTGACTCTGATGTAATCAGGTAATAATGAAAATACTCATGGATGACGGTATTGATTAGTTCTCTACGTATGACATTGTTATCCCTGTAAATAGTGATTGTATTGTTGTAGAAACAATATTCCCCCGCGAGATGAGATTTCCCGTCAACTAAAGTAAGTAGTGGTTTTTGTTTTCGAATTGGATATAAATAGAGGCACCAGTTCAAAACATCCTCTGCCAAATGAAATTGCCAGTCTTCACCGTCACCTGTCAAGAATTTGATTAGCACAGATATCAAGTTTAAAATGAACAACCCTCCAACAATAATAAAATAAATTGTGAAAAAGGTATCCATTACAAATGACGTTTAACTTTCATTATTGTCTTTGGTGACGCATTTATTTGCTTTGCTACTTCTCGGATAGATAATCCCATTTCTAAATAGTGGACAATCCTCTTCGACTTCGATTTAGCCATGAATTTACTCATTGACTCGTTACTGTTTTTGGGACGGCCGAGAGTTCCCCCGTTCTGTAGATAGATCATTCGGCCTGTGGATGTGCGCTCCTTTATATTTTCCAACTCCATCTCATAAAGCGAGCTCATCGTTGCAGATAAAATCTTCCACACAGGATTCCTTTTACCATTTGGTCTCGATTCAACTCCAAGGTTTCTAATTCTAACATTCACCTCGTACTGATCCAACCAATCGAGTGTAGAAATTACGTCGCCAGTATTTCTTCCAAGACGCGAGAACTCCTCTACTACTAATTCAGTTACTTTTCCGTCTTCGACAAGTTTAACTAATTTTTTAGCTTCAACTCGATCTCTAAAACTCACCGAGCCTGATACTTTGTCGAGAAGTGTGATATCATATCTATCGGTATCCGCTTCAAATCGATTACCTGTTTGAAGAATGGTACTCACTCTATTATACTTTACTTTCATAATCGTAGGATTTTAAATCACACATTAAAATTACCGAGAAAGTGCCGTATTGCCTAAGAGTCAGACAAACTTTAGCGCAACTTTAGCGCTTCCTTTTTTATCTTGATTTAATTTCCTTCTTGCCAATTAAAATCTCAGATGAATTAACTTAAATGTTACTGAGCTCGCTGTAATTTTCTTGTGCGGATAATATTTTGTAATGGATCACCATCACGATGGTGATTAGTATTATTGTTATCGGCACATTAATATAGTATGAGGGGACCCCCGGCCGGACTCCCGTATCCCAACTTACTTAAACGTTTTTAGGTGTTATAAAAGGGGATTTAGATATTTTCTTCAATCCCGAACTGTTTTCTCCACAAAACCTAATCAATTAAAAAAACTTGGAAAATCAGTTTTGAAAATTTTGGTAATTTTTTTCAAAAAATCGACTTTTTATATATTTCTAAGGACATCAAGTATTTTGATAAAATGTCAGATAATTCGTGATTACTATAGAAATTCGTAACGACTAATTTTTTTATGATCTGTTTATTGAACGTAATAATTACATCCATGAGCATAATAAAGGTAAATTTTTAGTATATTTACCCTCGTTAAGATTACGTGAGTAATATGTACCCTTATTTAAAATGATAAAATTTAATAGAAATATACCTTATAATAGTTTACCAATATTACCTCCTACAACAAATTTAGAAACTACTAAAGTGTTACGAAAGACTATTGATGCTAGTAGAGCGCTAGCAAAACTTAATGGTATGCTTACCAATTTACCAAATCCAACGTTGTTTTTGGATACGATTCATTTACAAGAGGCGAAAGCAAGTTCAGAAATAGAGAATATCATCACAACAAATGATGATTTATATAGATCTTTAGTAGCAGACAAAAAGTTTGATAATCCAGCTACAAAAGAAGTCATAAGCTACAAAGAAGCACTTTGGAATGGTTTACAACAAATAGAAACACGACCTTTTATAAGTACAAACTTATGTGTTGAAATTGTACAAAGCATTAAAAAAAATACTGCTGGTATCAGAACTACGCCGGGAACTGTCCTAAAAAACACGAATGGTGAAACCATTTACACACCACCTTCAGGGGAAGCTATTATAAGAGAAAAGTTGGATGATCTTGAAACTTTTATAAATGGTGAAGATCCTATTGACCCATTAATTAAAATGGCGTTAATGCATTATCAATTTGAAGCAATTCACCCTTTTAGTGATGGTAATGGTAGAACAGGACGCATATTGTTATTATTATATCTAAAACTCGAAAAACTGTTGGATACCCCTGCTATTTATTTAAGTGAATATATTATTAAAAATAAGACGGATTATTATACGAAACTGAGAAAGGTAACTGAAAATAATGATTGGGAAGGGTGGATACTTTTTATGCTAGAAATGGTTGAATATACAGCTAATAAAGGATTGGAACGCTTAAAAAATGTTACTACATTAATGGATCAAATGGCATCAGAGATTAAGGAAACAAACCCTAAAGTATATACTAAAGAATTGGTTGAAATTCTATTTAGATTGCCTTACACGAAACGACAGTTTTTAATTGATGCTAAATTAGGGACACCAAAAACGGTGGGTAATTATTTAATGGAATTAGAAAAATCTGGTTTTTTGATATCTGAAAAAGTGGGTAAAGAAAAATTATATCTTAACCATAAATTAATGGCTATACTGGAAATCCCTTAATTTTCTTAGATTGTAAATTTTTCAAAAAAAAGAATTGAAGTAGTATTTAATTATTTCTTGTACTGGTCTACTATTAACAAACCCTGTAAAGATCTTTTTGAACCTTTAGTAAATATGTGAAATTTATCGGAATTATCATTATGTATAAAAAAATCAATTTTCTTTACAAAAGGAAGGAGATATGATAAGATAACTTAGAAAGTTTAACATAGAAATTAAAACCATTGAAGATTGTGGTTATGATTCATAAAATCAAAAACTATAAGAGAACCTTTTAAGTTACTCAGTAAGTTTATAAAGTTGAAAATCTCATGGCCGTTTAGTAATGAAATATCTATCTAAAATAATATAAAACACTGAAAATCATTTGTTTGTTTAAAGTAAATTGACTACAGTCCGGCGCTAATTTACTATTTATTATTATTATTTGGATAATGCATCCATCAAAATATCAGCGTATGTATCCATATTAGCATT
>Ga0233398_1000640_pt1 | contig 16679 bp, 10 predicted proteins | sample 38DmetaG_FD_182697 | JGI IMG/M metagenome (GOLD analysis project Ga0233398, IMG submission 182697) | Seawater microbial communities from Monterey Bay, California, United States - 38D | ecosystem: Environmental > Aquatic > Marine > Coastal | place: USA: California | collected 2016-10-02
GAAATCATGCAGATTTCACTAGAGCTAAACATCCCTTTCGCATTGCATTGGCAGATGTACAACAACGAATATGACAAGAAAGGTAATTCCAAACAGATGTCTTTGATTAACGAAGAAGGTGAAAAGAGACCCCTATATTATTTACACCAAAGTTTTTACAAAGAGATGAACGATTTTTTAGCAGCCTATAAGAACCTAAACAAGCAGTATCCAGAACAAAAATTGTTTAACCAAAAAGCCATAAAAATATTAAAATCACTATAACAGCTAAATGAAATACATAGCAAGTCCTTTTATCGCTTTTATCTCTCTATTTGGAATTCATACAGCAAGTGGACAGCTAGCTGTGATCAGTGATCAAAACATTAATTTTTCCAATGCAGTATCCACCATTTCCGACGGAGATTGGAGTAGTCCAAGCATCTGGAGTGGTGGTGTTGTACCTGACGCTTCCGATGATGTGGTTGTCAATCATACAGTTTATATCGATATTCAAGGAGCCAATTCTGGTGATATTGTGGATCTGTGTAGAAATATTAAGGTAGCACAAGATGGGGTGTTGCGATTAGGGTATGACACAGATAATTTTAATAAAGAGCTAAGAATCAATGGCAGCATTGTGTGTAATGGAACTTTCTCAGCTGGTCGTGTTGATCCTGGAAACGACCCTGGAACAGGTGAGATTTACACCTACAACGCCAACATCAACCTCAGTTTGTCGGGAAGTGAAACAGCTTATATCTCTGGTTCGGGTTTCTTTAATCCAAAAGATATAAAAATCACGAGCAGTACGGCCGACAAAAATCTTATTGTTGACATCTATAACATGATTACGGATGGCAATTTTGTGGTCAAATCCAACAACAGGGTACATGTTGAAATTACCAAATACGCCTATCTAAACATCAAAGGAGTGCTTGGCCTTACAGGTTCTACCTATCAATGGAGCTCTGCTACGGCAAAGGCAGATCTTGTTGTTCATGGAGTGGTTTTGGCCAACGATGTGAGTTTGTTTACCAAAAACACCACATCTGGTGAAGGGTCTTCTATTACCATCAAAGATAAGGGCAGTTTGACTGTGGGTAAAATCAATAATGCCAACCTCAATAAAAAAACAGAAGCTGCAGGTTATACACTGACCATTGATCAAGGAGGTTTGTTTAAATTAGGAGAAGAGATCAATTTTTACAACCTTACTTTAGACAACCCAAACTTTGTATTGGCTAACAGTGGTGAAGTGAGATACCATTTTTCTGAAACACTTCCTTCTAAGTCAGCAATTACAGCAGCCATTGATGCCTATGACCCCAATGAAGGTATTGATGTTAGTCAGATCAAAGATATTTTCGGTGCCAGTCATATAGCAGGCTGGTACAATTTTACAAGTAAGCCATTTATGGAAGAAGGATTGGATTTCTATGAACAATTTGGGGCCACTTCCATCAAAACAACGCTGACTACTGAAAATGACAAAATGTACAAGGCCTACCCATTTAACAACACTTGGCCTAGCTTTAACACACTTAAAGAAGTTGCGCAACACCCACAAGTGGATGCTTTGTTCCAAAGGGCACATATTAAAACACACACCTTTTGGACAACTACCAGAAACAAAGGGGATTGGAAAAAAGGGCCAGATATAGATCACGCCAGCTTTATCAACGAAGAACAACAGTTTTATGATTTGACCAAACACTTGTTGGAGACCTACGGTTCTATGGACAAGGTTTTTGTGTATCAAAACTGGGAAGGCGATTGGATGCTTAGAGGTCAGGGTGTTATATGGGAGAATTCTAACAACAACAATTATCAGCCAGTCCCAGATGATGTGCAATGGAACATTGAAGGTATGGCACGTATGTTCAGAGCCCGTCAAAGAGGTACTGAACGCGCCCGAAAGGAGCACCTAAGCGCAAACGCCAAAGTATTCCACGGGATTGAGTTTAACAAACTATGGTGGAACGACAGCGGAACTCGCAAGACGATGATGGATAGTGACATTCCTTGTGTCATAGCCGATGTGGCTTCAAAGACGCGCCTAGACCTAACCTCTTGGTCTGCCTATGACGGTGGCTGGTCCAACAATGACAACCCTCATGGACATGCGATGTGGAAAGGGCTTGAAATGGCAAGATATTTCACAAACGAAACAAAAGCTATCAATAGTAATTTTCCAGTTCAAATAGGTGAGTTTGCCATCAACGAAAACCCTCCTTACAACGGAAACAACACCCAGTCGGTTATTGAAAACCGCTATGGTAGATACATAGGGGTAGCATTAGGCTTGGGAATACCTAATTTTTATCTGTGGAACCTTTACTGTTCAGGGCAACAGGGTGGACCTTCAGGTCACACTTGGGAAAAGGGTGTACAATACGAGGATGCTTTTTTATATGAATGGATGGACGGAAAATGGCTTATTGAACCAGATGGGAGTTGGGGACATGCGGCATATTTTTTAATGTCGCAATGGCAACAAAATCCAAATAATTCCATTACTCTCAATGTTAAGGACATTGACACCTCTAAATTATGTCTCTATCCAAACCCCTCAAACGAACATTTTTTCATTGAAAGTAGTTTTGAATCCGAAGTTGAGACAAGCATATACTCTCTTAACGGAAAGCTTTTAAAAACAATTAAACACAACACCAAAACTCCAATTTCAACCAAAGACTTAACCATTGGAACGTATGCTATTTCTGTCAGAACAAACGAAATAGCTTTAACTAAATTACTAATCATAAACAAGTAAACTATGAAGTATATATTTTTATTTCTCTTGTTGCCTATCACGCTGATAGCGCAAAATATGACCGTTTCCGGAACGGTATTTGACCAAGAAACCAAACAGCCACTTCCGGGAGTTGCTGTCTATGTAGATGGGTCCAATGTGGGCGCTGTAACAGATTTTGACGGTAATTTTTCCATCACAGCTGAAAAGGGAAAGACTCTTGTCTTTACCTTTATTGGAATGGAAACGGTGAAGCAGACCGTTGAAAGTGCAAGCATGGACGTCTATATGCAAGCCGACATGACCCAGCTCGATGAGGTAACAGTGAGTGTGGGTTATTTTGATGTAAGCAAAAAAGATCTTTCGGGATCCATTGCGCAAGTAACTTCCAAAGAACTTGAAAAAAACAGATCTAATTCTGTTGAGCAGTTGCTTCAAGGTCAGGTAGCTGGTGTAGTCATTACCGACTCATCTGAGCCAGGCGGTGGTACGGGAATCTCTATTCGTGGTACCAACTCTATTTTGGGAGGTACGCAGCCATTATATGTAGTCGATGGCATTCCAATTGACCCACTTTCTGATGCGGAAGGAAATGCTGGTGGGGGACAGAGTCAAAATTCGATTTCCAATATCAACCCAAATGATATTGATAAAATTGAAGTACTTAAAGATGCTGCAGCTACAGCCGTATATGGAGCACGTGGTGCAAACGGAGTAGTTATTATTACTACAAAAAGTGCTTCTGACCAAGGCGGGAAAGATTCTTTTACTGTTAATGCAGAAACAAAAATCACTGAAGTGGCCAACTTTATTGATGTATTGGATGGACCCACGTTTGAAACATACATGAATCAACGCGCAATAAATAAATTGTTTATTGATATTTCAGATCCAAGCCTCTATGGTGCTAATGCATTTGATGGTAGTCAAGCGCTGGATCCAACAGTGTATAGTGAGCTGTCTAGCTTTTCAGTTCCCTACCCAACATCCACTGGAGTGGATAACAATTGGCAAAAGTTAACTTATCAAAATGCAATTTCAAGTGACGTAAACATATCTTACAGGGGTGGAAATGCTCAAAACAGTGTTTTTACAAGCCTTGGCATTCAAAATCAAGAAGGTGTCATTTTAAATACTGATAATAAGAGAATTACTTCAAATACCAACTTTAGAAAAAAGGCTTTCAATAATAAAGTTGATATTTTTATGAGAACCTTGTTGGCATATAATGATGGAAATGCTTCTTCAGTAGCAAACGGACAAATATTCCAACAGCGCGGCGTGGTATCACAAGCACTACAGTTTCAACCTATTTTTTCATTGTTAGAGCCTGGTCAAGATGATGACATTTATGCTGAACTAAATGAAGGAAATGTAATTTCTAACCCGTATACTTTGGCTAAATATGTTCAAGACCATAAAAAATCAGTAAATCTAAATCAATCTATAGGTGTGTTTATTAAACTCACTCCAAAGGTAACATGGACCTTAAAGGGTGCTTATAACTACCAGAAAAGTAACCGAGATACCTACTACCCAACAAATACCACACGAGGTAGAAGAAATAATGGGGAAGCTACACAGGCTTATCTTGAAAACAAAAAAATATATGGAGAGACAAGCTTTAGGTATAAAAATAATTTTGGAAAACACCGAATAGATGCCATTGTGGTAGGAACGGTTGAAAAAAACAACATTAGAGCACTTTATAACAAAGCTTTCGGATACGGTAGTGATGTTACATCGTACTATACCTTTGAGTCTGCATCTGATGTGTTGGTGCCCATTGCACAGTTCAGAGATTTCGGATTGCTTTCAGGCTTGGCACGTGTTGGATATAACTACAAACGAAAGTATTATGTAGACATCAATGCGCGTATTGATGCTTCTTCAAAGTTTGCCACCAACAACAAAAGTGCTATTTTTCCTTCAGTTGCCTTGGCGTGGGCTGCTTCTGAGGAAGATTTCCTTAGAGACTCTGATATTATTTCGAATCTCAGACTACGTGCATCTTATGGTAAAACAGGTAGTAACCCGATTGCACCTTATCAATCATTGGCATTGATGACACCCATAAGGTATAATTTTGACGACAATCTTGTTACAGGTTACTATGAATCCAACCTAGCAAACGATGATTTGACCTGGGAAACTACAGAACAATTCAATGCCGGTTTGGACTTGAGCGTTTTGGATGGTAAAATTAATATGACTGTAGATGCGTACCATAAGAAAACCTATGATTTACTACAAAATGTGAATCTACCCGCATCTAATGGTTATTATAGCATTGTTGACAACTTTGGTGAAATTGAAAATAAAGGAATTGAGTTTTCCTTAAATGCTGCAGTGCTTAATACAGCTGATTTTGGCTGGAACACTTCTGCCAACATTGCTTTTAACCGAAACGAATTGGTTCAATTAAACTCCAATCTTGATTTCCAACTGGGTCCATCGGTTGGATTTAGTCAAGCATATCCTGCTGTGTTTATGGCTGGAAAACCCTTAGGCATTTTTTGGGGTGCACAAACTGATGGTATTTATGCGGATTGGGCTGAAGCCAATGCAAGTGGAATTGATGAAGCAGTTCCTGGTGAAATCAAATATGTGAATAATCATGTCGATGTTGATGCAAATGGTAACCCATTACCAAATCAACAAATAAATTTTGATGATTATGTACAAATTGGTGACCCCAACCCAGATTTCACAGCAGCTATTACCAATAACTTTAGCTACAAAAACTGGAATATGAGCATTTTGTTAACAGGTCAAAAAGGAGGAGATTTATTTTGGGTAGATTCATGGCAAATGAATGGACTTCAAAAAGCCACCAATGTAAAAACTGCTGCTTTTGAAGATTCTTGGATTGCACCGCTAAGTATGGATGCTAACGGGGTTTTAGCTTATAATCCCTCAGTGGGTTCAACCACTGGAGTTTCTCATCCAGCACCAACCACTGATCCTGGCTCTCGTGCTATCGTATCGGATCGTCAAATTTTTGACGGCTCTTTTATAAAGCTTAAAAACATCAACATTTCATATACACTGAATTTAAAAAACAGCAGTAGCCTGAAGTTGTTTGCTGCAGCTAACAACTTATTTGTTTGGACAAAATACCCTGGTTACGATCCAGAAGTTCAGTCCTATAATAAAGATCCTCGGAGAAGAGGCATTGACTTTGGTAGCTACCCAGGTACAAGAAGATTTTCGCTGGGTCTAAGGTTTAACTATTAATAACGATAATCATGAAAAATCATTTTTTTAATTCAAAAACAGTATGGTTTTCATCTTTGATGATTACAATGGCTTTTTTTACAGCCTGTGACGACATTTTAGAAGAAAATCCAGTGGTACAATTGAGTACCGAACAGTTTTATCAAACTGAAACAGATGCTCTAGCAGGACTTACAGGTGCTTATGCCCAACTCAAGGACGGTGTGGGTTACTATAGACAACAATTTTTATCAAATTTACATGCAGCTTCCGATCAAGGAAACTCTAGCTGGAAGCATGGTAATTTCAGAAAAGGAACCATTGTCTCTACAGACCAAAACCTTAGAAACCCTTGGAATGAAATGTACCGTGGTATTCGCGATGCAAACAATATTATTGCACAAGTTCCTGCTATTAACATGGATGAAACACTAAAAGCCCGTGTGCTTGGTGAAGCCAAGTTTTTAAGGGGCTTGCATTACTTTAATTTGGTGCGTTGTTTTGGCGAAGTGCCTCTACGGACTTCTCCTGTACAACCAGGAGAAGGAGGGCTGACTGTATCTCCTATTACAGAAGTATATCAAGTGATTATTGATGACCTAATGGCTGCCTCTCAAGACTGTTGGGGCTTTGGTGAAACCAAAAATGGGTTTACCAATGATATTGGAAGGGCCACCAATGCCGCTGCACATGCTTTGCTGTCTAAGGTTTATCTCCGTATTGCTTCTGCAAAAAGAACTGCGCAATCAGGTATTGAAGGTAATGCCAAGTTTCTTGAATTTACTGAAACCACAGCTTTTTACTACCAAAAAGCTAAAGATCATGCCGACGCAGCTATCAATCAAGGTGATTATGCCTTGGTTGGTGATTTGGATAGTTGGGTCAATATTTTTAGCCCTACAAATGGTAATAGCACTGAAATGTTATTCGATATTCAAGGCTCATCACTAACCGAACAAGGCACTGCCGTATCCAACTTGTTTAGCCCAAGAGGTGCTGGGCTCAGTGGCGGTGGATGGGGTGGCACCAATAAGTTACATCCGAAATTCATTAATTTCAATATTGACAAAAACGATCCTCGTTTCCAAAACTCGATTGTGAGAGCGTATCAAGACGCTTCAAAATCTTATGTGCTTAACAATAATTCTAATGGCTATGTAAGATCTATTACAGAAACTGGTGCTGCTAATGGAAATTTAAATATGGTATATACTGCTAAATATGTAGATTCCAACGCCACCACTGAATATACGAGTGAACAAAACTGGCACGTGATTCGTTTGGCAGATGTGTATTTGATGCGTGCAGAAGCCATGGCTGAGTTGAGCCAAAACCCTGTGGAGGCTGTTGATGACATCAATGCTTTACGTCAGCGCGTTGGTGCTGCCGATTTGGACTTGATCGGCATGTCTATGGATGATTTCAGAACCGCCTTGCTTAGAGAACGCGGAGTGGAACTCTATATGGAAGGTCACCGATTTTTTGATCTTACCCGTATGGGCGTTTATAATGAGTACTGTAAAACCGTACATGGAAATAACTTTGGTGCACGTCAGGCAGCAGATTATTTCTGGCCCATTCCACTCACAGAAACTTCTGCAAACGACAACATTGACTAATTCTTAAAAACTTTATGATGATTCGAATTTTAATAATCCTTTTTACGGCACAACTTGTAGCACAAACACAAGTGGATCAAAATCCCAATATTGTTTTTATTATTTCTGATCAGCATAAACTTCAATTAACGGGGGCTTATGGCAGCGAACTTGCCATAACCCCCAATATTGATGCCTTAGCTAAAACAGGTGTGATTTTTAATAACTGTTATACACCTGCGCCTGTTTGCGCTCCGGCTAGAGCTGCCCTAATGACTGGAATGTACCCTTATGCTAATGGTGCTATCTACCACAAAGCACCTGTATCTATGCCTGATGGCAGAATTAAAAATTTGGGAAGTGGATACCTAAGAGAAACTGGGTATCATGAGGGTATAATTACCCTAGCCGAGATGCTCAAAGAACGAAATTATGTATCTGCCTCACCTGGAAAAATGCATGTGCATGGGGAATTGCAAAAAGATGTAGATGAAGACCACAAAGGAGGAAATAGTATGGGCTTTGATGAAATTAGCTTGCGCTACTATACCTATTTCCCTGGAGGTCATTATCAAGATGAAGTGGGTGAAGATACCTATATGCGCTATCGACAATTTAAAAAATACGGAAAAGTGTATCGAGGAGGGTCTATGCACCTCAACGAGGACTACGTAGCTACTCTTGTTGAAAACGACGAGGATAATTTTGACATGGTGGTGGCTAAAAAATCTGTTGAATTTATCAATAAACGTGGTGAAGACGGACAAAATTTCTTTCTTCATATAGGATTTGAAAAACCTCACGCACCTTTTACCACTACACAAAAATACTTGGATATGCACAACCCCCAAGACTTTCAATTGCCAGAAACCTATGACGATTGGTATAAAAAAGGGAAATATCCATGGGTGCCCAATTGGGTACACTCGGGCATTCCAAAAAATTTAAAGAAAGCCCAAAACGTTATGGCAGCGTACAACGCCTGTATCACAGAAATGGATGATATGGTAGGTAGGGTTGTCGATGCATTAAAAGAAAATGGACTTTATGAAAACACAGTAATTATTTACACCACAGATCACGGAGAGCATTTGTTCGAGCACGGACTCCGTGGAAAACACAATATGTACGAAGCATCTGTAAATGTTCCTTTTATTGTTTCTTATCCTAAATTGTTTGGTGAAAACACGATAAACAACTCTTTAGTGAGTTTTATTGATATTATGCCAACTTTGGCTGAACTCGTGGGAGTAAACACTCCAGAAACGGCGCAAGGAACTTCCTTGATCCACACTCTAAAAACTGGAGAAGCGATTCAAGACAGAGTGGTGTTTACCGAATTTCGAGGTGGAGATTACAAGCTTCTTCCAAATGCTAAGAATGTCCCTTCACGTATGATGCGAGAAGGGGATTATAAATTTATCTATACCCATGGTATCATTGATCAGCTCTACAATATCAAAGAAGACCCCAATGAGCTCAACAACCTAATTTTTGATGCGCAACATCAAAATCTGTATAGAGACATGTATTTTCAAACCCTTTCTGAGTGGCGTTTCCAAGAGTATACCCCTATGCAAGTCGTTGCCAAGGGGAAAAAACTTAAGTGGCGTAAGTCTGATGAGTTTTTCTCTTATATGGTGTATTTCGCGCCTACCAACGATCCTACACAAGCAACAATGGTGACACATGACATTGAAAAAAACACTTTTGTTACTACAGATAAGGGGGTTTATTGGGTAGTTGCTAAGCCTGTATTGAGCAAAACATCTCAGTTCTATGGGGCGCTTCCGGTTGCGGTAGAAACATACTCCTATACCCTTCCTGTTTCTGACCCTGTCGTGATGAACTAATATTCTTAGATGCGCATGAAAAAAAGAATCTCAATAGTTTTGACTCGTTTTTGTGTGGTTCTATTTTTGGCTTTTACAACCAACGTTTTGTCTCAAACCAAACCCAATATACTGTTCGTTTTAGTTGATGATTTGGGGTATGGAGACCTGAGTTGCTATGGAGCTACAGATTTGTATACCCCCAACCTTGATGCCTTGGCAGACAGATCGACCTTGTTTGGTCGTGCTTATGCAAACAGCACCGTTTGTTCACCCAGCCGTGCTGCTATTCTCACAGGCAATTATCCAGACTGGGTAGGGGTTCCCGGAGTGATTCGCGACATGCCCCAAAACACTTGGGCAAACCTTGCAAATGAGGTGGTAACCCTACCTCAGGCACTGCAACAATTAGACTACCACACTGCACTCATTGGTAAATGGCACCTGGGCTATCAAAGTCCTGACTTGCCCAATGACCGTGGCTTTGCGTACTTCAAAGGCTTTGTGGGGGACATGATGGATGACTATTACAACCACAAAAGAGCCGGAAAACATTGGATGCGTGAAAACGAAACAGAAATTTTTCCAAAGGGTCACGCAACCGATCTGTTTACCAATTGGACCTTGGATTACCTAACCCAACGTGCAGACCAACAGCAGCCCTTCTTTTTGTTCCTCACCTACAACGCACCCCACGACCCCATACAACCACCCAAAGGTTGGTTAGATAAAGTGGATGAGCGCGAAAAAAATGCAAGCCTCAAAAGAAAGAAAATAGTTGCTTTTATTGAGCATTTAGATCACAATATAGGTCGTGTGTTGGCGCATTTGGATCAACTCGACTTGACCAAGAACACCATCGTTGTTTTTACCTCTGACAATGGGGGCGCTCTCAACTATGGTGCTAGCAACGCCCCTTTCCGAGGCGGTAAGGGAGATTTGTTTGAAGGGGGTATCCGTGTGCCTTGTTTGGTGGCCATGCCGAACCAACACCAAAAAGGCAATACTGACCACCCGATATTGCTTATGGATTTTTACCCTACCATCATACAATGGGCAGGCGGAACCGCAGACAATACACTTCCTTCTAAACCCATTTTGACAACCGACAACCATACATCCCTCAATAAACCCCGCCACATGGTTTGGATGCGTCGAGAGGGACACAAATTTGGTGGGCAGATCTATTACGCCATTTCTGACGGAAGGTATAAGTTGCTTCAAAAAGACCCGTTCTCCCCTTATCTATTGTTTGATTTACATTCAGATCCCTTTGAACACCAACCTCTAATTGCAAATGATAAAAAACGTGCGCTTATGAATGTGCTCACCAAACACATTCAGCATTCTGGCCAAATTCCCTGGCAATAACCCGATTTGACACGCTTACAAACTTCTTTGAACGCTCAAACAACCTGTTAGGCTTTTGAGATTATCATATTTGATGAATCAAAAATCAATTAAAAATGAAATATCTCTTGACATTTATTGCTTTATTCTTAACCATCAGTCTTTCGGCCCAACCATCGCCAAAAGAAAGAGCTAAAAAAATCGCCAGCGACATGACGCAAGTTTTGGATTTGGATAACAAGGAAAGAAAAGCGATTTATCGCATTCAATTCGATCGATTCAATGAAAGCAATGAGATCAAAAAACAGTATGCTACCCAACCAGAGGTTCGTAAAGAAAAACTCAACAAATTGGGAAGCAAAGTTTACAATCAACTTAAAGACCTCCTAGGGCCCGAACGCCTAAAAAAGTGGAGGGAAAGCAAAAAACATAAATAACCAAAAACAACAATTATGAAACATTTATTTACACTTTTATTTTTAGTACCCGCCCTTTGGGTACAAGCGCAAACGGTTTCTATTGAAGGAGGGAACTCATACAATACAATTCAAGAAGCCATAAATGCTGCTCAAGCTGGTGATGTGATCAATATCACAGGTGTTCACCAAATTGGCGCTGCTTTGAGCATTCCAAACAACTTTGATGGTGCCATAACCCTTAGAGGTTCAGACCCTTCGACTGACCGTCTTGAAGGAGTAGCGTTTGATCAAACAAACGAGGATGGTTCTGTTACAACGGGAGTTCGAAACAGATTGGTGGTTTTGTATCAGCCAACCTCACAAAATGTGGACCTAAGCATAGAAAACCTCACTCTAAAAAACGGAAACGCTACTGGACAAGGTGAAACCAGAGGAGGTGCCGTGTATGTCAATCAAAATTATGATGGCTCGCTTTCTATCACAGATTGTGTGATTGATGGGAACCAAGGTAATGAAGGAGGTGCAATCGCTTCATTGGGTTGTGACGTAAGCATCACAGACACTACGATCAAAAACAGCGTTGGTACAAATGGTGGTGGTATGATTTTTACCAACAATGGGAATAATCCAGATATGGTGGTCAACATTTCTAGATCACTCATTACAGCAAATACTGCCAACAACGGCGGCGGTGTGTATGTCAACGGGAACAATGGTAGCAGTGCTATTGCTTTGAATATTGAAAACACCACCATTACTGCCAATTCTGCTGGTAGTGGCACATCAGGTGCTGGTGGCGGGGCTATTTGGACGAAAGTTGCCAATGGTTCTTCAAATGTAAATTTAAAATTAGTGCATGTTACTATTGATAATAACAGTCATAGTTCTGCTACTAAAAATGGATTGGCATTTGCTGGCGGTGGCACAAATCCATTCACCAAAGTAGAAATTTACAATTCAATAATCGTAAATGGCAATGACTTAGCACAAAAGGCGATTAACTGGGCTAAAGCCAAGCCTTTAAATATTGTAAACTCTATCCTAGGTGGTAGCAATGGTGCAGGTACTGCAGTTGATGGAGCATCTGCAAACGATTTTTTAAATAATGCTTCACTAAATAATAATGCTGGAAAAACAGCAACTTACACAGGTATAGCCACCGCTTTGTCTTCGGAGGGCGGTAGCACTCAGGTACTTGCTTTGGGCAGTAGTGCCAATTCAGTTAATTATTGTACGGCAGCAACAGGAATTACCCTTCCAACAGTCGATCAAAGAGGTTACAACAGAGATGCAACACCAGATGCGGGTGCATTTGAGTTTGGTGGCACATTAGGGATTTTTGATTTTAAAGATAGTCTCCCTTTCTCTGTGTATCCAAACCCAGCTTCCCAGTTTATCCACATCGATGCGGATGTTGAGGTAAAGTCTGTAAAGATCTACTCTCTTTTGGGTGCGTTGGAAAAGTCTATTCAAGGTACAAATACTGTTGATATTTCTAATCTTAACAAGGGGGTACACTTGTTGGTGGTCGAGTCAGATGGCAAGCAATCTGCCAAACAACTAATCATCGAATAAATTTTTCAAAAAACAATTCTTAAAAGCCAAACAATAATTGTTTGGCTTTTTTTAATTTTGATTAAATGATATATAGATATTTTCTATTTAGCCTCATCTTCTTCGTTGGCTGCCACCAAACCCCCAAACAACCTCAAACCGCAGGGCATAGCTGCACGCCTACACAAAGCCGTTTTTCTTCTTCAATGAGTACAACCTCACAAGCGAAATCAAACGCCAACAAAGAGGGCATGGTTCTTATTCCAGGCGGGGCTTTTTCTATGGGCGGAGATGACGACCAGGCATGGCGAGATGAGTATCCAAAGCATGAGGTCGTTATTGATTCCTTTTGGATGGATGTCCATGAAGTCACCAATGCGCAGTTCGCAGATTTTGTAGAAGCGACTGGTTATGTAACCACTGCTGAAAAAGCCGTGGATTGGGAAGAAATTAAAAAAGAATTACCTCCGGGAACCCCAAAACCAGACGCGAGTCAATTGGCACCAGCATTACTGGTTTTTGTGCCTACAGATAAACCCGTGTCTCTGAGAGATGTAAGCCAGTGGTGGCAATGGCGACAAGGCGCCATTGATAAAGCCCTTACTTTATCCGAATCTCTCGAGAAGATTTGGGTTGATGGGGATTTAAAACAACGACAAAAACTGCAACATTTAGTCTTCCCATCCGGATTGGGTTACGACAAGTCAAACGACCAAGTTCGAACCCCAAAAGTGAACGCTATTTTTGGCTCAATCCCGATTTTATCGAAGGAAATCTCAAACATAAAAAAAGGAGAACCAATTCCTGTGAATCAATTCTCCGATTGCGTGACCTCGGCAGGATTCAAACCTGCAACCTTCTGAGCCGTAATCAGATGCGCTATTCAGTTGCGCCACGAGGCCGTTTAGGGGTGCAAATATATCTTATTTTAACAATGCAGCAAAACTAAAGTGCACGCATTGTTATATATGTTCGCCAAGCCAATAACAGCAGTTGGCTTTTTGATGCCTTGCTTATGTCAACCTGCTTTTTGGAAAGGCTTGGTAATAAAGCTTTGTTGCATCTTGCTATGACCTTGAAAAAAATATTTCCCATACCACAAAGGTACAAAACCTTGTGCTGCGTATCTTCGCCATAACGTATGAATGCATTATTACTTGTTGGTGGGCTTTCCCTCTTGCTCTTAGGAGGCGATTGGCTGCTCAAAGCTGCCGTGGCAACTGCTGCACGTTGGCGGGTTCCTAAGGTGGTTGTGGGTATGACCGTTGTTTCTTTTGCCACATCACTTCCAGAACTCATTACCAGCATTCGTGCTGCCCTTGAAGGATATCCTGACTTATCACTTGGCAATGTGGTGGGTTCAAATGTTGCCAATTTGGGTTTTGTCTTGGGGATTATTCTGCTTTTTGGCCGTATTCAAGTGCAAAAAAGTTTTTACCAATTTGATTGGCCCGTCGTTTTTGCTGTTTCCTTATTGTTGTTTTTCTTACTTCACGATGGAATAATCAGTACTTCAGATGGCGTACTGCTGCTTTGCGTACTTGTAGCAGTAATGACTTACTTGATTAAATTTCAACCTCCTGTGGTGCTGCAGGAAGCACCACAAGATGTGGCGATAAAGTCATGGTGGTGGATTAGCTTTTTTATAGCCCTCGGTTCCTTAGGCCTCGCCTTTGGCTCGCAATGGTTGGTAGAAGGCGCAGTGGGCTTGGCACGTGCCTATGACGTTAGCGAGCGTGTTATTGGTGTTACGCTGGTTTCGGTAGGAACGAGTTTGCCCGAATTGGCAGCCTCTGGTATGGCAATTGCTAAAAAAGAGCAGGGGATTTCTGTTGGAAACCTAATTGGTTCCAACTTGTTTAATATCCTAACGGTTTTGGGCCTTACAGCTGTTATTCATCCGTTACAACTTGTCGATCAGCAGCTTTTAGCTTTTGATATTTGGGTGATGATTGGTTTTGCAGTGCTCTTATTGCCCTTGGTGTTTTTTGCTAAAGGACTACAACTTTCATGGCGACAGGGTCTTGTTCTGACCTTATGTTATGCTGCTTATATGGCGCTTACGCTTTCATAAAAAAAAAGCACCTGATTCTCGAACGTATCGAAAAACAGATGCTTTATCAGCTAAAATTAAAAGTAAGCTTACACGTCAGCAGACTTTACAGTCTTTATAATACGTGCAGCAATTTTGTACGGATCCGCATTAGAAGCTGGTCTGCGGTCTTCCAACCAACCTTTCCAACCTTTTTCTACGGTCATAATTGGAATACGAATAGATGCACCACGGTCAGAAACACCATAGCTAAATGCGTCAATAGATTGTGTTTCGTGATCACCTGTAAGACGTTGGTCATTGTACGCACCATAAACTTCGATGTGCTCCTTTACAACAGGACGGAATGCTTCACAAATTTTCTCATACGTTTCCTTTGAACCACAAGTTCTAAGTGTTGTGTTTGAGAAGTTTGCATGCATACCTGAACCATTCCAGTCAGTAGCACCGAGTGGTTTTGGGTGATAATCAATAGCTAGACCATAGTCCTCAGCCAAGCGCTCTAAAATATAACGGGCGATCCATATTTGGTCACCTGCTTCGGCAGCACCTTTAGAGAAAATCTGAAATTCCCATTGTCCAGGAGCTACTTCACCATTTGTTCCTTCTACGTTTAGTCCAGCATCCAAACAAATGTCTAGGTGTCGGTCCATAATCTCGCGTCCGAAAGAGTTTTTTGCTCCCACAGAACAGTAGAACTGGCCTTGTGGCGTTTGATCTTTTGGAAAGCCAAGTGGAAGGTTTGTTTCAGGATCCCATAGAAAGTATTCTTGCTCAAATCCAAACCAGAAGTCATCATCATCATCTTCAATGGTTGCACGACCGTTAGAAACGTGTGCTGACCCATCTGCATTAAGAACTTCGGTCATGACCAAATATCCATTTCTTCTTTCAGGGTCTGGGTAGATAGCAACAGGCTTTAAAAGACAGTCAGAAGACCCTCCCTCAGCTTGAAGCGTAGAACTACCATCAAAAGACCACATTTCGACATCCTCTAGTTTTCCAGAAAAGTCACTAACTACTTTTGTTTTACTACGAAGGTTGGCAGTGGGCTTGTAGCCATCCAACCAGATGTATTCAAGTTTTGATTTATTCATGATTTTATAATATGATGAAACAAAAATAAAATTTATAATATACCCACTATGGTAGTAGGGTGTTTTTTTATAAACATTATACATATTTTTATAAACCCCTTAAAATAGAGGGGGTATAATTATAAATTATGTAATATTCTTTAGTTTTTACATTAAATTCAAAATGACAAAACAACAAACGTAATATCGCTATTTGATGTATATTTGTTACTTCCTAAAACCTTAAAATCATGAATAAACTGCGTTTTCAAGCCATTCAGGACGCTGTCAGCCGCCTACCTAAACCCTTTCATAACGACCAAATAAAATCGTCGCTTTTTGCCAGTCACGTCTTTACCAAGAAGGTGATGCGTACATTTTTGACAAAACAAGCTTTTGCCGAAGTCGATGAAGCTATTGAAAAAGGCACAAAAATTAATCGAAATATTGCCGACCATGTAGCCGCTTCAATGAAAGATTGGGCCATGTCTATGGGTGCTACGCATTACACGCACTGGTTTCAACCTTTAACTGGGGCTACTGCCGAAAAGCACGACGCCTTTTTTGATTTTGATTCTAACGGCGATAGCCTTGAATATTTTGGCGGTTCGCAATTGGTGCAACAAGAACCAGACGCGTCTAGTTTTCCAAGTGGCGGTATTCGCAACACTTTTGAAGCGAGGGGATACACCGCATGGGACCCTTCATCCCCAGCATTCATCTATGGCACTACGCTTTGTGTGCCTACAATTTTTGTTTCCTACACAGGTGAAGCTTTGGACAACAAAACACCATTGCTTCGTGCATTGAATGCAGTTGACGATGCAGCTACACAAGTAGCCAAATA
>Ga0233398_1000645_pt1 | contig 16553 bp, 41 predicted proteins | sample 38DmetaG_FD_182697 | JGI IMG/M metagenome (GOLD analysis project Ga0233398, IMG submission 182697) | Seawater microbial communities from Monterey Bay, California, United States - 38D | ecosystem: Environmental > Aquatic > Marine > Coastal | place: USA: California | collected 2016-10-02
GCAGCTATTAATATCGTTGGTTCTGATCTATTTCCTGTAAAAAATGGATTTACACCCTCATCAAATGTTCCATAAGATTCAAAACCTCTATCTGTAAAAGTTGAAGCACTACCTACTATTGCACCAGTACCATTTAACCCTGCATAATTATTTATAGATGTAACAATAGAAACACTCTGAGTTACATAACTACTGTCATATTGTATTTCTAAATAATCCCTTGCTAATTCTGATATATCAAAATTAACTGCAGTTGATGGTGCTACATTTTTTACTAATGTATATGCTGGAGTTGATGCACCATTTATTGTAATAGTACATACAGAAGAAAGTACCCCTGTTGCAGGTATTTCTTTATGTTTGAATTGTGGGCTTCTTAATGCTATATCTGCCATTGTTTATTTTTTTTGTGCTAATAATATTGAGTTCTCAACATCTAACGTAAACGAGTTTATTAATTCTATTGGTAATCTTTCTAATGCAGCTTTAAATGGTTTACTAAAAAACATAGTAGCCTTTATACCTTTGTTCTTAATGCTATTGGCTAAAATATATCCCATTGATTCATACGTTCCAAATCTTCCTTTTTTATCTCTAGGTTGTAGCTTTCTGTATCTTGCCCACTTAGAAAATATTTTTGTTTTATATTCAAGCCCTTTTAAATTACTACTTGCCTTGTAAGAAAATGGTGTGTTTTTGTTTTCTAAATAATTACTTTTTACACCCTTAACCCCTCTATCTTGAAAAGCACCATAATCTTCCATAAAAAAATCAATGATAAAACCATCACCTGATTCTTCTACATTATAACCTAGAGAATTGTATAATTCATTAGTGTAATTTTTTCCCCCTTTAGTTAAATTACTTCTAGATTGTTGAATGATATAATTACCAAACTTTTTTAATTCTTTGTCTACTTCATTAAATTCCATTAGCAAATATAAATATCATTGTAAATCTTAATATTCATTGTTGCAGTCCATCCTGCTAATTGGTTTTCAAATCTATCGTAAAAAGGATCTAAACTTGGGCTACCATCTAATTGATACATATCAGTATGCAGGTTACCCATCCTGAGCTTCTGTATTAACTTATTTAAGACTGCTAGCTGAGTGTTTAATATATTCTGAACATCATTGTTACCTGTAAATATATCTGTTGTTTCTAGCTTTGATTGGTTTACAATATCACAGGCTAAAATACTTATATTAAAATCTAAGGTTTGTTCATTAACAACCACATTATTAATTATAATATGAGATAATGGAAACATATCCTGCTTACCTAGATTGATATCTGTAATATCTCCTGTGGTAACCGTATTAACATTTATATCTGCTAATAATTGTGTTTTAATTGTTTCCGTTAATTGATAGAAACCTCTGATACCCTGATTACTCATTTAGATTTGTTTTTAATTTATATGTTATACCTGCCAATACAACTATTAAAAATATTGGTAATATATTTAGATGTGATTCTCCACATAATCCTAGTAAGTGTTTTACAAATTCTATCATTTAAAATTCTTTTTTATCTGGTTTGCTTCTAGTTCTGATTTTTCTTTCATATATTCTAAAGCATACAGGCATTTATGTACGTTTAATTTAGTGATATCTTCAAGTCGTCTAACATCGTTTTGAGCGAGTGCAGAGAAGATGCTTTGATACCATCCATATTTTCTAGAGAAGTTTGCTGATCCATCCAATCTTCCATCTGATGATCCTCCAAACAATCCATCATAACCTTTGATAAGTCTATCCCTAAATTGTACAAAAAAAAAATAGCACCAAAAACCACATCCATAGGGATTTCTTCTAGCTTGTCTTTTGCATCTACATCATATTCTTTGATAAGGTATTTATCACCTATGCTTTCTTTTATTGGTCTATAAAGCACATTCATAGCAATATGCATATTTTCCCAATCACCCATATAAGTATCTAAGTCTACATATTCACCTAAAGATATTTCATCTAGATTAGGTATCACACCATACTCAACACCTGATAGTTTAAATCTTCTTATTAGTTGAGGTTTATCTTCAAACATCTTATTTAAAATATTTACAATCCTATCTGCATCAGTAAGTTTTAAAAGCCTTACACTTTCTAAATCTAGATTACAAAATATTTCAATCATCTTACATTGCAAGAAATAAGAATCCTCATTGTTTTTTTGTATTTTAAGAAACTTATTATACTGCTTTAATGATATTTCTGATAGATCACTAGGTATTGTTAATTTTAATTTCATATCTGTATAACGTATTTAATTTAATTTTTTATTTGAATAAAGGTAATAAAAAAAAGGTAGCCATTTCTGACTACCTATACAAAGCTACATTCGTAACTACTGCACAAAGAATATCTTATAACATACTCGCTTCAAAACAAGTTCCTGAACAATAGCCATCATCTTTTTCTAATGGCTTACCACATTCTGAACATTCGTATTCTTTCTGTTCGTGTGGATTTAAACAATCGTACCATTCCATATCTTATAATTTAAAAATTAACCACCATACAAAAATACCTACTAAAAAACATACTACTGCTAATTTGATTAATGTTATTCCAATTTTCATATATTGCTTATCTGTAATCATAATTATAGTTTTATTATTTCTTGTTTAACTTCAAGGTAATATTCAACCCTTAATTTTTCTCCAATTATGTGTCTAATCGATTCAATTATCTCATCTACACAAATTAATGCACATTGTTTAGCATCGCTTTTATCAGAATTCCAAGAATATTCTTTTACTAATTCTTTTGCTTTTTCTTTTGGTGTCATACGTTAAATATTAATCCGATTAATAATCTACCTATAAAATAGCTTGGTGCTAAAATCAATACTAATGTCTGTAATTTTTTCATCTGTTCTGTTCTTTGTTACTCTGTTAATTATTTATCTAAGTTCGACAATTTTTCGTAGATCTCAAAAATATTTGTGTTAATTTTTATAGGTTCTAAAAATATAATTTCGTGATTTATGTAAATATATCTAAACATATTATCGGATTCAACATCTAATAATTCTTGAAACGATTTATCTAATATGTCTTTATCTGCATATAGTAATCCATCAGTACTAGCATCAATCTCAAAGATTTGTTGTCCTTTGTTTTTCCAATGGAATTGATCGTTATGCCATCCGTAATTTTCTTGTATCTGTGCGTAAATTTGTACTTTTGCCATTTTCTTTGTGTTTACCTCGACTTCGTTGCCGATATTCAAAGTTACGACAAATATAGTTATCTACAAAATGTTTAATAACTTTTTTTAGTTAATGGTATATCTTCCGAAATTTGGTTTGCTAATTACAGAATAAGTGGCATAGCGACAGGCATCGATTATATGGTTATGCTTATCAATAGGTTTATTAATCATTTTACCACTCCTATCTTCTTGCCATTTGTAGTTTCTAAATTCTTGGATTGCATTATGACTATCCTTTAGAATATGTATCTTAAATCGTTTTAATAGATCTATCCCTGCATTTACACTATCAGCACCTTTTAAGCTTGGCCTTACGTTCCATCCCATCCTACGTAGTTCTTCAATAAGTCTAGGCTCGGCACTATCGAAGTAAATTGTTTCCCTGCCGATATTCTCCTGTTTCCAATGATTATGAATATCTAGGGTAGTCATTTGTGTTCTGTATAGATGTTCTTTAATGTAGAGGTTGTAATCTTTTCTGTAAACACTTACAAGCGTAGTTGGATCGTTTGTATATCCTGCATCTGCACCATAGCTTATAAACTCTGCATCGTCAGGAATATCATTCACCTCAACATATCTAAATATAGTTGATTTACTTGCACCCTTAATACCAAGCCCATATATCTGCCAATACTGCTCGTCTGTATGTTTTAGTCTTTCAATTTCTTCCTTAATGCTATCGCTAAGGAAACTATTATCCAAATAAGTAGTAATGTTAAAATCGGCATCTTCTCTAGGTATTACCTTGTCATAAATCCAATGGTATTCATCTGATGGATTAAAGTCAAGAATTATTTTTTCGTCTGTCCTAAATATTAATTGTTGCCAATCCTCATAGTCTAACTCATTGGCTTCATTTATGAATAGTAAATTTCTTTTCCTACCCCTTACTTTTTGTGGTTGATCTAAAGAAATAAATTCAATTAGGTTTCCGTTTAATCTATATTCGTGATTTGATTTATTGTGATTATCTTCCGAATAGCAATTATGTATTTTTAATATGTCAAAAAAATCCCTCATTACAGATGCCCTTACTGATGGGAATGTTTTCCTACATATCGTTATTGTCTTTTTAGTATTTTTTAGTGAGTAGTGAAATATAATATACAACAGGATGTTATAAGTCTTACCTGACCTAGTTCCACCCTGCTCTATTGATATTTTTTTATCTGTTTCTAATAGATGCTCAAAAACTACATTAGTCTTTATCTTCACTATTCTTTATTATTTCAATCTGAAAATTAGTTGGCATTCCATCTGCACCGGTAATTTCTTGTCTTTCTACATATCCCCTTTTCTTTCCTTTTGTCTTTAAATAAAATATTGTAGCTGCAGTTGAATTGTCAGAGATCTGTTTATGTAATTGACTTTCTGCAAAGTCTAAAGCTACGTTCTCTATTTCTTGTACTGCTAGGGCAAAATCCTTGTCCTCGTTTAACCATTTGTAATATGTGCTTCTAGGTATATCTGCTTTCTTACAAGCAACTGTAACCACCCCTAAACTTTGTTCTAATGATTTAAGCAGGGATTCTTTTTTTATATGTCTACTTTCGTTCATCGTTATATTTCTTTTTTAATAAAATTTGATTCTTTGTCTGCCAAGATTTACTATATTCTTTATCTTCGAATAGTTTAGAAAATCCTGTTATGTGTTTTAGTTTAACAAGTTCTTCAACTGACATACCTAGCTCATTACAGATATCTACATCTTCCCATCCGTTCTCTAGCATATTAAATACCATTGAGGACATCCCTGTAACACTATGCATCCCTCTGGCTCTATTATGTCTAACCGTACTTGCCATTCTGTCGTTTATATCTTTGTTTAAAACAACGATTGGTAATCTTCCTTTGTTTCTATCTAATATGTCTTTGTTGCTTTTACAAGTAAAGTATCTATGAAACCCATCGATTATAATATACTTATCTTTTACCTCATCATAAATTGTTACAACAGGTTGTGTATATCCATCGTGCAATATAGAAGTGTATAAAAGTCCCATTTCTTTTTTTGCAACACTATTAGGATTATAATCGTTTGGGGAAACCTTATTTATATCTACCCACTTAATCCTATTTACAGGTTGTTCTTTTAAAGGAGAATTATTATGTATTAATTCTTTGATTTCCTCAAAAAAAACTATTTTTTCCTCGTCTGTAAAATTACTATCTTCTATGTGTTTTTTTAATTGATTGATCATATTAAGTCTTTTATGTATTTATTATATTTTCTGCAATATTCAATGTTGTCTTCTGTAATTGTATTGTTTACAAATCGTTTTATTGATTGAAACTGATGTCCTGTTGTAAAATTAATCATTTTTGTAAAATCCCAATCACTTGAAAGTATCGTTTTAATTGCAGTCCTATAAATATCGTCTTCTACAATTTGATTTAACATATATTTTTTAAGATTATCAATTCGTTTCATAATCTGTTCCTGATACTTTTCTTCCTTTATAAGATTATCTTTTAAGTGCATAAAGTATTCTTTCCAACTATTAAACATACTAGGCACTTCCTTAGGACATTTAAAGGCTTCTCCCTTTAAGTGTTTTATAGAATTACTACCTGCAACCCTAGATGAGATTTTATTCCACGTCTTAGGCTCTATTTCTTGCACAAGTAATAATGCTTGTATTGATGTTTCGTGATGTAGGTTTGATATTCTCATATCGTTAATTGTTACTCCGTGCTTATACATTTCGTCATAGATCTTGCAATATTCAATATCGTTATCGTATATGTATTTCCAAATGTCTTTTATTTCCCAATCATAAATCGGATAGAATGTATAATGCCCTAATGCTTTTGTTAATTGCTTTCCGTATGTAATATCCTTATAAGTTAATCCTGATGTTAAGGACATTAATCGCTTAGGTGCTTCCTGAGTTCTAACCCCTGCAAGATAGCAAGTTTTTTTATCTTTAAAATCTACCTGTAATATTGCCTTAAATAAATCGTGAAATCTTTCGCAATTATATTTGTTTTCTTTTATACTAATTGGATCTTTAGGATGTAGCCATTCTTCTTTTTTGTTTTCATCCCAACAATAAGAATATCTGTGTTCGGTAGATGCATTGTTAGTTATTACAATAGGCATTTGAAACCACAAAGGCTCTACCCTTTCGTCATACATTACTTTCTTAACATAGTCTATTGTGCCTTGCCATTCTGCTTCCTGATCAATAAATAAAACTTTTAATGGTAATCTGTTTTTTTTCTCTGCAACTTCTAATGCTAAATGTAATGTTACAGTACTATCCTTTCCACCTGAAAAACCTATAATTACTTCCTCAAATTCATCAAAGAAAAATTCTATTCTTTTTATTGCTTCTTCGTAAACATTATTATTACTATAAAATTTCATATTCGACTTTTGTTATTTTGTTTTTATATTGGTTTAATATTTTAGCACCTGCTTTTATGTGTGAGCTTGTTGCCATTTCTGTTGTGTTTGCAAAAACTTTTTTTACACTAGGAACTTTTTTCTTTAACCAATCTAATCTGTATTTAATCATTTTATAAAGAAGCCTGTTCCCTCTGTAATCTTTAGAAACATAATCACATTTAATAATTGCAGTCTTATTATTTATCTTTAAACCAAAAAAAGCAACCGGTATTTCATTATCGTGTAAAACAAAAAATAATATTCCTTTAGAAAAAAGTAATCCCTCCTTTTTAGATTGATCTACTAATTCATTACAAATTAGTCTTATATTATAAGTTGTTTTTATCTTCAATTACTTTTGCTCTATTTATAATTATAGTTGTTTTAATTGGATTCCCCATAGTCCAATATTTATAACCATTAAGATATAAGTAAGTAAATTCTTTTTTATAGAATTTTTCTTTTACTCCGTTTTCTCTAATGTATCTAACTATGTTTTCAAATGACTTATCAGAATACCAATCTTTTTTGTGGCTCCATTCGTGTGGAATATTAGGCATTGTTTTAGCAAAAGTAAATTTTGTTTTCCACAACATCATTTTAACTTCTGCTTCTGTCATTTTTTTTCCACGTTAAATTCGTGATAGCAGTTAGGACAAATGCAAGATATAAAATCCTTATCAGTATGATATTCTTTAGAATTTAATAATTCTTTTCGCTTCTCATATTCTTCTGCTGATAATTGTTTACCATCCGTACTAGGTGCGTACTCAGGAACATATTCTGAGTCCTTATCTAATTCTTCTTCAGGTTGCCATACATCTAATCCCCATTCTTTTAATTCTACATTGTCAAAAGCATTTGCTAAAATATCCCAATCCCATTCACCAAAACCAACATTGTCCTTTATTATAAATTCTTCTGCTTGTTTCTTAGATAGATCCTTAGCTTTTATAATATAAACTTCTTTTAATCCAATTTCTTTACAGGCCTTATAACGCATATTACCACCCAATATAACATTGTCTTTATCAACAACTATTGGTCTTAATGATAACATTTCAGGAAACTCCTTTACACTAGCTACAAGTTTTTTAAACTTATGTTTGTTTATTATTCTAGGATTTTTGCTATTTTCTGTTACTTCAGATATTTTAACTTTTTGTATTTTAGCTTTGATCATAATATAAAATTTGCTCTAAGATACAAAAAAATTATTTTCTATATATTTTTGTAATAACTAATTGAAATATTCCAAAGTAAATAACAATATCTTCTTCATATATTTCTTCATCATCAAAAGGGTAATGTCTGATTCCAAACAAAACCCCTTTAAAAAAACCTGCTTTAATTTCGTAACGTAATAACTCCATAGTATATAATTTGTAGTATAACGTTTTTAAAATTACTTTTTATTTACCAATGCATACCCTCCATTGATGTACTGCTTTCTATTACTTGGCACTTATCTTTACTTTTCCAAGACCAAGATTTTTTCAATAAACTAATTCTTTCTATAATTTCATCTATTCTATTTTTAGGTAAACCATCAAATAACATTAATATTTTTTGATCATCAAAACTATAATTTTTAGAATTTAATTTTATTTCTTTAATTTCTTCCTGAAGATGTAGATTTTCTTTTTTAACTTTCCTATACTCATTCTGTAAAAAATGGACTTGATCTATTTCATCATAGTTTAATTTACTTTTGAATTGAAAGCAAGATTCTAATTCAGAAAGTTCTTCGTTACTTTTCTTGTAAATTGGGTACATCTTTACTAAATGTATAACAGATGCGTGATCTGTTTTCTTTCCCATTGAAGTAAAAAAGTTAGCAATACTTGTCCAACGCATATTCATTTTCTTTCTAAAGATATAACAAGCCAATGCCCTTAGTTCTACATATTCTCGCTTTCTAGTATTTTGAAATATATCTATCCCTGTCATTTCAATAATACGTTCTGATATTTTTAAATAGTCTTTATTCATTTCTTAAAATTTTTATTTCTCGTTCTAAATAATCTTTTGCCTTTAATAGATCTCCTAATTCATCTTTCTTCTTTCCTGCTCTGATAACATACTTTAATACGTTTCCTCTGCTAAAATTTAATCCGTAATCATTTATGATATCTATTACATCATAATCTTTTCCGTTATCGTAATGTACTTGTGTTGCTTTCATTCAGTTCTTAGTTTTAAAAGGTGATAGCATTCAGCATACTTCTGCCTAGCTTTGCCTCTATATTCTTGTTTAAATAATTCGTAAAGTTTCCTAGTATATTGGTATTTAGTTTGACAATCTGCATAATACTTTTCTGCAAACCTTTTACCTTTTCCTTTAAAGTAATTTACATTGTCTGCAGTATCTCCTGCAATCATCTGCTCATAAAAATTATACATAGCTTCATCTTCTGATATATCTAGTATTTCTTTATGTTTATAATGATAGTTATACATCAGGCAAGGAAACTGCTTATAATCTTTATCTATTGATACAATCATAACCTCATCCCTACCTAGTTTTTTAGTTAGGTTATACCAATACCTTGCTACCATATCATCTGTTTCTACACCATAACCTACAACACTATCATATTGATGTTTTACAAAATCGTGCATCTGTCCAAGTAAAGGTGGTAATTCTTGCTTTTTCCTGTTAGCTTTATACTTACCTGTAATTAGTTTTCTAAAGTTTCCTCTAGATCCACTAAATGTAATTACCCTGTCTATATTATACATATCTTCTAATCTATTAACAATAGCCATATATTGCTCATCAAACTTATTTCTAGCATCAGCTATGTCTGTATAATACTTTTCATCTTCAGGATTTTCTCGCTTTCTGTAACAACTTGCAAATATTAAACTATCTGCATCTACTAATAATATCATAATTCTTTTAATGTATCTTTGATTAAACTTAAATGCATTTCCTGCATCTTTTTATTTTCCTTTACAACTTGATCTACTATAAAACCTAAGTCTTTAAATAAATGCTCTACATTAAATACAACCCAATTATTATCATCATATTCTATATGTAATTCTCCGTCTTGACAATGCAATGTATTTGTTTCGTGTATGTATGTAATTTTATTGTCTTTCATATTGTGATAAATTTATTTGTAAATAATTTCTTAAATCTGATTTTTCTTTTATTCTAAACTTGATTGTAATATCAGTTATAGATTGATCTTTTTCTGTATGGGATTCTATTGAGTTTTTAACCTTATCCCATAATGATTGATTTACTTTCATCTTCTAGAACAATTACTTAAACGATATAATTTCTTGAATTGTGTTTCTTCTTCTGAACTTGGCTCAGGTGTACCTGCATCAGGTCTAACTGAATAACCTGAGTTATATCTTGAAACTTCGTATGTCCTGTTGTCTTGGGTGACAATCAACAACGTGCCACCCATTTCTTTTGTATAATATGCCATATTATTTTATTAAAGTTAGATCTAATTCACTTGCTACATAGTTAATGTGCTTCTGTGTGGTCTGCGACCAATATCCTAATTGAAATAATTTACCCTCTGCAATGGTTGCAACGTGAGTTGTGTAACTCCATACCTGATTTCCTCTGATACTTAAATTCTGCTTGTATTTTGATAATCTATACATCTGTTATTTTTTTATTTGTTAAACATATTACCTATTTCTAAACCCTTGTTTAAACCTTTTTCAAATTCTTGGTTTGCTAGATCACAGAGTATATCATTCAATGCGATAAACTCATCTGTAGTTAGGTTTAATTTTAAATCATTTTTTCTTTCAAATGCTTTTGCTAAATTTGATTGTTTTGTTTCTGTTGCCATTTTACTTTTTTTTGATTATAGCTTTATTGCTTATACCCAAAGATAGTAAAAACTAGGTTATCTACAAAAAGTTTAATAACTTTTATTTAAGAAATATTAATATTTATTATACTAGCATCGTTTTCTTCTAGTAAATAAACATCTTTAAGAAGTCTTTTTTTTGTCCACATTGTAGTATCAGGACAATATTTTTTTACAGGTATTGGCATCTGTAGATTATTTAGCCAATATAAAAAGTTGCCTTTAGGATCATTAACAAAATATAATTTAATTACATCTTTATCTAATGACATCAGAGCATCGTACTTGTCTTTTTCAAGCATTTTCTGTTCGTAATAGGTTTTACGAAATTTCATTTCAATAACGCAGTCTTTTCCTTTTGGTGTTTTGCCTATTGCATCGTATCTAGTAAAGCCATCACCACACCATTTTAAATCCCATCCATCTAAGTTAAGCAGGAATACAACTGCCTTTTCCCACTTGTTAATCTTTTTTAATCCCATTGTTCCAAATAATATTCAAGTCTTTTATCCATTGAACTATTCTTTTGGGGTTACAAGTACAGGGTTTATGGTATTTATGGTTGTAATACTTTGCGTGGAGTTGGCAAACCAATTCAAATTCTTCAGGGGATAGGTGCTGTTTTTTTCCCATTCTAAATTTTCTCCAATCAATTCTATCTTCTTTTTCAAATTTTACCATCTTTTAATCTTTATATTATTAAGACTTTCACGTCTTTTATCACAATTACATTTTGTTCCTTTATAAGTATGATATTTATCTACAAGGTATTTAATACCTGTATATTTAGTTATGTAATAAATTAGATCCCCTAGTTTCATTTGAATTTTGTTAAATGTTTATTATCAATTACATACGTTTCTCCGAAGCCAAAATCTTTTATTTCTTTTAATTCTATTACTTTTTTTCTTTTTATATGACCTATCAATTCAACAGAGTTTTCTTGTACACAAGCAAGTACATAATGCTTTGCTATCTTTCTTTTAAATTGATTTGCAAATAATAATAAAGGTGGTCTGTTCTTAGAATTAGAAGATTTTACATCAACACCATATTTAAAGTCGCTTCCTGAATCACCCTTGCCAATAGTTAGAACATCTACCTGTTCACCTGTGTGTTTAGAATAAGCATATTCTCCAAGAACACCTATGTAGTGTCTCCACCAAGCAGGCTTGCTTTTAAAGAAATTAGAACTATTTTTTGTATCTGCGTGATTCATTGATCCTGATCTTTTCATTGCTAAATCTTTGCACCAATCTAATTCTTTGTCTGTTAATTTGATTATCATAGTAGCTTCTTTAGTTTGTCCTTTACTTTTCTATATGTGTTATAAAGTGTATAATATTCAATATACGAATTTCTAGAAAAATCTGCTATACTTTCACCCTCGTTTATTATTTCAAATACTTTCCTATCATACCAAAACATTTTGTTTAATTCAGATTTTATTTTATCGTAGGCCTTATCATAATCTACATCACAATCTAGTTTATTATAATTAGTATCTTCAATATTAACCATTGTAATATTTTTACCCTTTCGTTTTAAATCTATGTATAATGTTTTAAGTACTTTATAAATGTAGTAATAGTTAATATCATTATCATAATAAATTATATCTAATCCTGCTTCTATTTTTGGTATTATTTTAATATACATTTCCTGAACAATGTCCTCAGCTATCGTTTTATTACAACCAAATGAATTAACAACATTAATCCAAGTCTTATGCTTTTTAGCTAGTAATAATATAACTTCTTTTTCAGACATTTTCTATTTTAATGGATCATATAAATTTTCTACTATTTGTGGCAATCCAAAATCATTAACTTTAAAACTAAAGGTATCGAATGAATAACCTCTAGATCTTCCACACTTTACAGTTACCCAATCTTTGTTAACCGTATTGGCTTCTAATTGTATAACCGTTTCTGCTTTCTTTTCTAAGAAACTACCTAAATGACCTGTACCTAGTTTTGAACTACCAAAGTTTTGATGTATAACGTTTATAATATGACATTTGTAAATTGATGACCATTCCATTAATTTCTGAACTAATTGATTGCTTTCTGAAATATTATTAGCATCAGAACATAAATCTGCAATTCCATCTATAATTAATAAAGATGGTGTTTTTACTTTTTCTTTTAAGTAGTAATCTATAAACTCAATACGCATTTTATAATCTATTGACCTTAACCCAAAGGTATGATAAATTTCTGAATCTATATTAGAATCCATTTTGTGTACCCTTTCGAATACCTTTTGACAATGCCAAGCACCTTGCTCGGTATCTATATGAATCAGTTTTCCGTCATCACCTTTATGCCCTTTTATATCCCCAACAAACTTATTTGATCCACTCAAAAAGCTAGATGCTAATAATGATATAAAAAATGTTTTCTTTGTTTTAGGTGGTGCAGTTACTACTGATAGATTTCCGTATGTTCCTAATGCTATCGGTACAATTAAATCACCATCTACTTTATTCGATCTTACTACTTTCTCACCATAAGATAATGCTACAGGTGGATAGTCTACTTTTTCTTTAGAATTTATAAAACAATCTTGCTCTATAAATTGCATTAACATTCTGTGTTCGTTCTGTTTTTCTGTCATTTGATAAATATATAAAAAAAAAGGCATAGATTATAAAACCTACACCTTTTTTATTAAAAATGGTTAGTTTTAAAATGGTAAGTCTGCATCGGCAGTAGCTTCTTGTTTAGATGCTTCTTCTTCTCGTTCTGCTAGAGTTATATTCCCATCAGTCCAAACTACTTTTCCGTTTCCTAGATAGTTTTTCTGTACTTTTGCATCTCGTTCTTCTTTGGTTTGACTATCCATAAAAGCAACATTGTTTCCGTATCTAGTTTCGTCTTGAACTGATATTGTAAAATTATAATAGACTGCTCCGTCTTTTCCCATTATAAATTTTTCTTTTGGTAATTTGTCTACTCTAATAGACCCTGTAATAAGTGTACTCATAATTTATTTATTTAGTTATTAATTTCTTTGAATAATAATTTTCTTCTGATCCAAGCCGATTTAGGTAATCTTTCTTTTTTACATTCTTTTGTAATATACTCAAAATCTTCTTGGGTTACTCTAATAGTTATAATTTTGTTCATATCTATTTCTTTTTAAAATCATCTGATTCATCTTCCCCAAATACCCCTAGTTCATAAAAGCCTGTCAGTTTTAATACTGCCCTGCTTAATGCTCGTTTCTCTGCCATTTCAGCAACATACCAACTATTGCAATTCCCATCTTTATATCCTGTACCTTTTAATGCACTACCAAAAGTTTCACAAGTATAAACAGGCTCTACATTTAAAAATGCAGTAGCTTTTATGACTGCAAAATTAGGCTCACATTTAATTACCTTGTATGAGATTTTTATATTTTCTTTTGCTTGTATTTTTTCAATACCTTGCCTTGTAATAATTACATAATGCTGATGCTTATAAACATCATCCTTTTGTAGATCGTACTTTTTGTAAAGTTCTAATAATTTTTCTCTGTTCATTTTATTTAAATTTATTTAATACTTCTAATTGTGCTTCTAAAAATTCTATTTTTTTTAGTAATGCGTTTATTCTAAATTCATATTCTTCAATGATTGATTTAGATGTTTCTGTTGAATAATTTATTCCCATCAATCTAGATTTAATAAAGTTGATTTAGCTATCTCTATCTGATGTTTTAGATTAGGAATAATTTCTTTGTTGTCATTTCGAACTGCAATATACAATTCCTGTTGTAATTCTTTTACCTTTTTATTTAAGGTGTGTCTTTGTGTTACCATTTTGTTATTAATAATTGAAATTCAATAAAATTTAATTGATTGTAAGATTTACCATATTTTCTTAATGATAAAAGTTCTAATTGTTCTTTTGTGTAGTTTGTCATTTTGTTCTGTTTTTAATGGTTTGTATTCTTTTGTCCTACAAATATATAAAATTATATTCAAAATATACTATAAAAACAAAAAAAAGGGTAAAAAATTAATTTTACCCCTTTTAATATCAAAGTATAACAGAACAAAGAATAATCAAATGTAGTTAATTACATTGAATCTACCAAACTTTTATATTTTTTAATCATTTCTTCTAATTCAAAATTAGATATTTTTACTATTTGTTGTGCTTTAATGCTTAAATCTTCTGCAGTTCCCTCACCATATTTAGCATCTAAGTTTACAGAAAACTTATATTGTTCACCATACTTAAATACGTTGCATCCTGCACATTGCACCTGACAATTTACCTCATCCCATCTAGTAGAATAGTGTTTACGTGATTGAAAGTGTCCGTTCTGTAATTTCTTCCAATGATCTACCTTGCCACAAGTAAAGCAGGTAGCTTTTTCATTTACTGAATTTTTAAGCCTAATATATTGGCTAAATATAGTATCTAGCTTTTTAACTAATTTACTTCTGCTTACTTTTTTATTCGATGGCATTATCTAAAATCTGTATAATATGCCTGATCTCGCTTCTTTCGAATTTACCCTCTACCTTTCCATTATATGTTTCTAATTTTATTGAGTACATATCTTTATCTTCTTTCTTATCTTCTTTGTAAAGGTGTTTTACATTTAGTTTAAACTGCATATAATCAGGTGTTTAAGTTAGGAATTTAATTAAAAATATTATATCTTTGAATTTTTATTATATCAATATATAAGATTTATATATCTAAAAATATATAAATAAATAATAAAAAAAATAAATATATAAAAATATTATGACTTAGGGATCATAATCTTTAACTACTTAACGATGTAATTAATTTTTTCTTACTGCAGATCCAAAAAAGTAACCAAAAATAGATAATACAATTCCCTCACAAATACCAATTAAATGAATCCAAACTTCTTTATTAGATTCAGGTATATTTAAAAAAACAATAGCATAAATAATAAAAGCAAAAGCACCTAAACCAATAACACCTGTTAAGTTAAACATAAAATCAAAGCCTCCTGCCTTAGCTTTTTCAACTTCACGTTTTCTTGCTGAATCTCTATCTGCAACTTCTAGCTGATATAATTCAATTAACTCGTTATGTAATTGTATTTTGTCTTGACTTGTTAATTCAGGATCATTATCAATTAAATTTTTAACAACTCCTAAAACCCCTTTTTCAGGAAGTATATTTCCAACAAAACCGGGTATCTTTTTTAATATAAATTGACCAACTTTTGTGTCTTTAAATTTTTTTTTAGGCATTACTATTTATTTTTATTTAATAAATACCATTTTTGAATAGTATATCCTATTGTTATGCTTAAAAGTATTATTTTAAGTCCTACATCTATATTGGTCATTGATATGCCGAAGCTACTTAAATTTATTAATATTGTTTTGTAATCTGAAATCATTTTTTATCTATTGATTTTAGCTTCTTAGAAGCCCAATTAATACCTGATGTTCCACCCCAACCTAACCAAGCAACATAACCATTGTCTTTCCAAGGTGTGCTTTTGTTTTCAGGACTTACTTCTGCATTTTTTTTATGTCTTTGAAATGCTGACATTCTAGCAATAGTTTCCCTGCTTATGTTTTCTCCTTTTGCTAATTGATTTGCTCTAACCCAACCTGTTCTAGTCATTCCCTTAACTTCATTCCCGTATTTTTCTCTCCACCTTAGAACTTTTTTAGCATTGTTCTTTGCACTTTCAGGATAGTCATTATAGGTTTCTAAATTAACCATATTACCCTCAAAAGATTTATAGCATATTGCAATAGCTTCTGACTTATCGTGATAAATCATTAGCTGAGGAACACACCTGATCATATAATCTTTTTGCTTTTCTCCTATTTTTTTGTTTGGTATTGGCATATCTATAAAGTATAATAAATTCCTTTTCTTAAAGTTTTCAATACTTGCTTTCTATTGTCTTTTTCTTTAAATGAAACGTGAATCCATTTAGGGTTTTGTGATCCAAATTCCCAAATTAATTGGTCAAACTCTAAATTGTCTTTTATGTAGTTAAATAATTCTAAGTTAGTCTTTTCACCTAGTGTAGTAATATCAATAGCATTACCTGTTAAATGACTTGAAACAGATGAGCCACCGATTCCTGAATTTA